>Ga0209025_1000206_pt1 | contig 141415 bp, 118 predicted proteins | sample AraplaMF_Col_mLB_FD_184256 | JGI IMG/M metagenome (GOLD analysis project Ga0209025, IMG submission 184256) | Arabidopsis root microbial communities from the University of North Carolina, USA - plate scrape MF_Col_mLB (SPAdes) (version 2) | ecosystem: Host-associated > Plants > Roots >...
CTCGCTCACCAATCTCTTCGCAGTCTCCCACAATGCCCTACCACCACCCCCGCGGGGTGGAGCAGCCCGGTAGCTCGTCAGGCTCATAACCTGAAGGTCACAGGTTCAAATCCTGTCCCCGCAACCAAGTCCAGCCTAAAAACCCCAGCAAACCCAACGGGTTGCTGGGGTTTTTTGCTTTTTGCGATCGGCGTGGGGCGCAACGCAATCAATGATTGCACCCGCAGGTCCGGATCACCCGCAACCAATTGCGATGCGAATGGCGGCGGATCAGTTGGTGTGGGCGAGTCCGGTGCTCGCGGTACCACGACCGGTTCGACTTGGCACGGCCGCAACGGCTGGAGCGGATCAGTTGGGAGGACTGCTCAGCGTTCATGCAATGCGGCGGGACGCCTCCTGAGTCCGCGCACCCGGCGCCGCGTCCAAGAGCCAGCGCGTATAGGGGGGCTGCGGGGCGGCGAAGACGGAGGTGGTCTCGCCTTGCTCGACGGGCTGGCCCTTGTGCATGAGTCAGCATCCGGTCGGAGAACTGCCGGGCGATCGCGAGGTCGTGGTGATGAACAGATGGGCGAGGCCAAAGCTGTCCTGCAGCGCGCGCAGCAGCCCGAGGATCGCCTGCTGCGCCGAGACGTCGAGCGCCGACACCGATTCGTCCAGCACCAGCAGCTTCGGCCGGGTGATGAGGTCGCGCCGCAGGCCGCGCTCGGCCAGTTCCGCCACCGCCCTCGCAAGGTGAAATCCTTCTCCCGGCAGGCGATCGTCAGGCACCCCAGCGCAGCGCCGCGGTCTGGACCGGGGCATCCCAGAGCCGGACGAGGTCGTCGTCGAGCCGCGACATCGTGATCGAGCAGCCGGCCATGTCGAGCGAGGTGACATAGCTGCCGACCAGCGAGCGGGCGATGCGGATGCCGCGCTGCGCCAGAAGCCGGGCGGCGGCATGGTAGACGAGATAGAGCTCCGCCGCCGGGGTGCCGCCGAAGCCGTTGACGAACAGCAGCACGTCCTGGCCGGCCAAGTCCCCGAGGTCGTGCAGGATCGCCTCGACCAGCTCCGCCACGATGGCATCGGCCGGGGCCAGGGCGACGCGCCGGCGGCCCGGCTCGCCGTGGATACCCACGCCCATCTCGATCTCGTCTTCGCCGATCGTGAAGGTCGGCCGGCCGGCCGCCGGGACGGTGCAACTGGTCAGCGCCACGCCCATCGAGCGGGTCTGGCGGTTGGCCCGGTCGCCCAGCGCCTTCAGCGCGGCGAGGTCGCGGCCCTCCTCGGCAGCGGCGCCGACGATCTTCTCGACCACCAGGGTGCCGGCCACGCCGCGCCGCCCGGTCGAGAAGGACGAGGCCTCGACCGCGACGTCGTCGTCGGTCAGAACCGTCATGACCGGGCCGCCGATCATCTCGGCGGCCATCTCGAAGTTCATGACGTCGCCCTCGTAGTTCTTGACGATCAGCAGCAACCCGGCGCCGCCGTCGACCGCGGCGGCCGCGGCCACCATCTGGTCCGGGGTCGGCGAGGTGAAGATCTGGCCGGGGCAGGCCGCGTCCAGCATGCCGCGGCCGACGAAGCCGATATGCAGCGGCTCGTGCCCGCTGCCGCCGCCGGAGATCAGCGCCACCTTGCCCGGCACCGGCCCGGCCCGGCGGATGAAGCGGCACTCCCCGTCCAGGGCGACGATGTCGGCATGCGCGGCGGCAAAGCCCTGCAGGCTTTCCGTCAGCACCGCCTCGACCGAATTGATCAGCTTCTTCATCGGCGCGTCCTTCCCTCCTTTGAGACCTTCTCAGACTCCCCCAAACCCGTCATCCCCGCGAAAGCGAGGATCTCGTAACGCTTGGACCGGAAAGAGATTCCCGCTTTCGCGGGAATGACGACAAAGGGAAAGGGTTGCGATTCTGAAAAGGTCTCTCCCTTCAGCTCAGCTGTCCTCGATCAGGCGGGTCACATTGTGGACCATCGTGTCGACCAGGGCCTCGAGCTCGCGGTTCTTCCGGTCGCTGCCGAGATCCGGCAGGTAGATGGTGTGGGCGCGCACGCGCCGGTGCTCGCGGCCGGATCTCAGCCGGTGCGGATGCGCCTGCTCATAGGCCTCGAGGAAGCGCCGCCGCGCCTCCGGCGGGAAATGGCAGATGTCGAGGATGACGTCGATGTGGCTCGCCGGGATCGGCACCGGATAGGCCGGGCCGGTGATCTGGGTGACGAAGCTGCGGTTCTTGCCCAGCGCCGCGGCCAGGCGCGAGCGCGTGCCGGAGGGCCGGTTGTCCAGCACCTCCTTGAGGATGGCCTTGTAGGCGGCCACCGGATCCTGCGGCAGCGTGTCCATGCCGCTCATGCCCCGAGATCGACGGCCGCGACCGTCGCCTTGGTGCGGGCGATTGCGGCCGGCGCCACCGACAGGCTGCGCAGCCCGGCCTGCAGCAGGGCGGGCACGAAGGCGGGGTCGCCGGCCATGTCGCCGCACAGGCTGACCTCGATCCCCTGCCGCGCCCCGGCCGCCGCGACCTCGGCGATCAGCCGCAGCACCGCGGGGTTGCCGGGGTCGGCGAGGTCGGCCACCGCGCCGGTGTCGCGCGCGGCGGCGGTGACGTACTGGGTCAGGTCGTTGCTGCCGATCGACAGGAAATCGGCGCCGAAGCGGTCGACCGCCAGCGCCGCGGCCGGCACCTCGACCATCATGCCCAGCGGCGGGCGCCGGGCCGGGATGCCGGCCGCGGCCAGTTCGGCCACGGCCTCGTCGAGCATCTGGCGCGCGGCGTCCATCTCGGCTGGCACGGTCACCATCGGGACCATGATCTTGAGCGGCCCGTGCACCGCCGCCCGTGCCAGGGCGCGCAGCTGGATCCGGAACGGCCCCGGCCGGGCGAGCGACAGCCGGATGCCGCGGGTGCCGAGGAAGGGGTTGCTCTCGCCCTCGACCGTCAGGCCGGGGATGGGCTTGTCGCCGCCGGCGTCGAGGGTACGGATCGTCACCGGCCGCCCGTGCGCCCAGGCGACGATCCGGGTGTAGGCCGCGACCTGCCGCTCCTCGTCCGGCAGCCCGCCGCCATGGAACAGGAATTCGGTGCGGACCAGGCCGACGCCGTCGCAGATCGCAGGGTCGATCCGGTCGAGCTCGGCCGGGTCGGCGAGGTTGATCAGCACCGCGACCGGGACGCCGTCGCGGGTGACGGCGGGCTCCCGGATCGTCGCTTCAACCACCCGGTCCATGGCCTCGGCAGCGGCTTGGCGGCGGCGGAACTCGTCCTTCGCCGCCGCCGGTGGGTCGAGGCACACGGTGCCGGCCGAGCCGTCCACGATCGCCTCCGTCCCGCGGTCGAGGATCGCCGGGCCGAGCCCGACCACCATCGGCACGCCGCGCGACCGCGCCAGCATCGCCACATGGCTGGTCGGGCTGCCGGCGGCGAGGGCAATGGCGCCGCCCGCGCTCCAATCGGTGGCGAGGAACCGTGACGGCGTCAGGTCCTCCGCCACCAGCACCGCGCCGGGCAGCGGCGGCGCGTCGCCGGCCGTGCCGGCGAGATGACCCAGGACCCGGTCGCGGAGATCCACCAGATCGGCGATGCGGGCCTGAAAATACTCCTCACCTTCCTCATATCCGGCGATCTGCACGTCGACCGCCTGCCGCCAGGCCGCGTCGGCAGCGCTCCCGGCGGTGATCGAGGTGATGGCAAACTCCCGCAGCGCCTCGTCCTCCAGCATCGCCACCTGGAACTCGAGGATCGCGGCGCCTTCGTCGCCGGCGATCACGGCCAGCGCCGTGAGATCGGCGATGGCCATCTCGATCGCCGTGAGCAGGTCATCCGTTTCCTGCATCGGATCATCGCTCGACCGCCGTGCCGCCACCGGCGCGGCCGGCCGGACCACCGGGCCGATCGCGAGGCCCGGGGCCGCGGGGCGGCCGGCGAGGTCAGACGGAGGCGGCATTCGGCACCGCCTCGTCGAAATCCCGCTCGACCAGGCCGATCAGCGCTTCGACCGCCGCGGCCGCGTCGGGGCCGGCGGCGCGGAAATGCAGCACCGTGCCCTTTGGCGCCTTGGTCGCCATCACCTTGACGATGCTCTTGGCGTCGATCCAGGGGCCGGCCTCCGACGCCGCCAGCTCGATCCGCGCCGCATGGGCCTTGGCCAGCTTGGTCAGCTTCACCGACGGCCGCGCATGCAGCCCGACCTCATGGGTCAGGAGGACCGATCCGGATGCGCTGGTGTCCGTCATCGCCTGCTCGCTCACGCTCCGCGCCTCATTGCGGCGACAGCTCCTCCGCCGTGCGCCGCACCTCGTCCAGGGCGGCGCCGCCCGACGCCTCGGTCGCCGCGATCACCGCGCCCTCGACGATCGGGGCGTTGCAGATCGCGACGCGACCCCTACGCGCCTCCGGCAGCATCTCGACCGCCATCTCGCTGTTGGTCTCGGCGCCGCCGAGATCGACCAGCACGGCCACCCCGGCATCGGACCAGGCTTGGTCGATCGCCGTCAGGATCGCCCCGACATCGGTGCCGAGCCCGCCATCGGGGTTGCCGCCGCACCAGGCCAGCGGGACCTCGGGGCCGACCATCTGCCGTACCATGTCGGCGGTGCCCTTCGCCACGTCCGGCGAGTGCGACACGATGACGATGCCGACATTGCTCATGCTGCGCTCTCCAGAACCTCGGTGACGGCGGCGACGATCAGCGCGCTGGAGCGCGCGCCGGGATCCATGTGGCCGATGCTGCGCGGCCCGAGGAAGGAGGCGCGGCCGCGGGTCGCCTGCATTGGCACCGTCGCCTCGGCGGCCTGGTCCGCGGCGCGGCGCAGGGCGGCGCCGAGCGGCCCGTCGGCCCCGGCCAGCGCCCGCTGCACCGGGGCCAGCACGTCCAGCATGGTCTTCTGCCCGGGCTCGGACTTGCCGCGGGCCTGCACCGCGGCGATCGCGGCCGCCAGCGCCCGGGCCGCCTCGGCGCGGGTCGGCGCCGCCGGCAGCTCCTTGCCCAGGGTCAGGAACAGGGTGCCATAGAGCGGGCCGGAGGCGCCGCCGACCTTCATCACCAGCGTGGTGCCGATCGCGCGCAGCGCCTCGGGCAGCGGCTTGGCCGCGGTGGCGTCGAGCTCGGCCAGCACCGCGCCGAAGCCGCGGCGCAGATTGATGCCGTGGTCGCCGTCGCCGATCGCCTGGTCCAGCGCGGTCAGCTCCTCGGCATGCGCCGTGATCCGCTCGGCCACCGCGCGGATCGTCGCCTTCAGCAGGTCGGCCGGGACGTCCATGCTCCCTCTCATGCCGTGCGGATGCGGTTGCCGTCCGCATCGAAGAACAGGGGGGCGGCCAGCTCCAGCCCGACCTCGTCGCCGGGGCGCAGCGCCGTGTCGGCCTCGACCAGCGACACCAGCCGCCGCTCGCCGATCAGCAGGTGCAGGTAGATCTGGTCGCCGAGATGCTCGATCCAGTCGACCCGGGCCCGGGCATGGCCGTTCGGCGGCCCGCGATGGACGCGCAGATGCTCGGTCCGGGCGCCGATCAGCCGGGCCGCCGCGGGCAGGCCGGGGCAGGGCATCAGGTCGTGCGGGATCAGGTTGATCCCTGGCTGGCCCAGGCGGGTGGCGACATGGGCGCTGACCGGGTCGCCATAGATCTCGCGCGGCGTGCCGATCTGCACCAGCCGCCCCCGGTCGATCACGCCGATCCGGCTGGCCATGGTCATGGCCTCGATCTGGTCATGGGTGACGTAGAGAACGGTGGCGCCGAGGTCGCGCTGGATGTGCTTCAGCTCCAGCCGCAGGTCGGCGCGCAGCTTGGCGTCGAGCGAGGACAGCGGCTCGTCCATCAGGAAGGCCTGCGGGTCGCGCACCAGGGCCCGGCCGATCGCCACGCGCTGCATCTCGCCGCCGGACAGCCGGGTCGCCTTGTTGCCGAGCTTGGGCGCGATCCGCAGCAGCTCCACCACCGCCTCGACCCGCTGGCGAATCTCGCCCTCCGGCACCCGCCGGGTCGGCGAGCGCAGCGGGAAGGCCAGGTTGTCGTAGACCGTCAGATGCGGGTACAGCGAGTATTGCTGGAACACGAAGGCGACGTCGCGGGCAGCCGGAGCCAGGGCGCCGACATCAACGCCGCCGATCCGGATCCGGCCGGTATCCGCCCGCTCCAGCCCGGCGATCAGGCGCAGCGTCGTGGTCTTGCCGGCACCGGTCGGGCCTAGCAGCACCACGAACTCGCCGTCGCCGACGGTCAGGTCCAGGCCGTCGACCGCCATCAGGTCGCCGAAGCGCTTGGTCACGCCGGACAGGGCCAGCTCAGCCATGGGGCCGGCCCTCCTCGCCATGAGCGGTGCGGATGGCGCGGCCGGTGGCGCCGTCGAACAGCGACAGCCGCTCCGCCGCCAGGCTCATCCGCACCGTCTCGCCGGACCGGACCGGCGCCGAGGCCGGCAGCCGCGCCTTGATCGGGCCGCGCGGCGTGTCGATGGCGACGATCTGGGTGGTGCCGAGATATTCGGTGCCGAACACGGTGCCCTTGAGCGGCCCGGCCTCGTCCAGCCGGACATGCTCGGGCCGCAGCCCCAGCACCAGCTCGCCCTCGGCGCCGTCCTCGCGGATCTCCGGCACCGGGATCGCCATGCCGTCGATAGTGACGGCGCGATCGCCGCGGGCGACCCGGCCCTGGAACGGCAGGAAGCCCATCGGCGGGCTGCCGATGAAATCGGCCACGAACATGCTGGCCGGGCGCTCATAGATCTCGCGCGGGGTGCCGAACTGCTCGACCACGCCACGATTCATCACCGCGATCTTGTCGGCCATCGCCATGGCTTCGAGCTGGTCATGGGTGACGTAGACCGTGGTCGCGCCCAGCCGGTTGTGCAGCCCCCGCAGCTCGCCGCACATCAACGCCCGGAACTCGGCGTCCAGCGCGCCCAGCGGCTCGTCCATCAGGAAGGCCTGCGGCTCGCGCACCAGGGCCCGGCCCAGGGCCACACGCTGGCGGTCGCCGCCGGACAGGCCGGAGACCGGCCGGTCGAGCAGATGGTCGATGCGCAGCAGCCGCGCCGCCTCCTCGACCCGCCGCCTGATCTCCCGCGCCGGCATGCCCTGGCATTTCAGCGGGAAGCCGACGTTCCGGCGCACATTCATGTGCGGGTACAGGGCGAAGAGCTGGAACACGAAGGCGATGTCGCGCGCCCGGGCCCGGTCGAAGGTGACGTCGCGGCCGCCGAGCAGGATGCGGCCGCTGGTCGGCAGCTCCAGCCCCGCGATCATGCGCAGCGTCGTGGTCTTGCCGCAGCCGGACGGGCCCAGCAGGACGAAGAACTCGCCATCGGCGACGGTGAAGCTGGACTCCCGCACCGCGGTGAAGTCGGCGAAGGCCTTGTGCAGATGGTCGACCCGGATCTCGGCCATGGCGTCCTCAATCCGGGAAGTGGCTGACGATGATGAAGCCGACCGTGCCGGCCAGGATGGTCACGAAGGACCAGGAGTACAGCGTCAGCGACAGCGGCTGCATCAGCATGACGATGCCGATGGCGATCGCCGCGGTCGCCGCAGCCTCCCACGGGCCGCGGCGGAACAGCCGGCGGCGTCGGCGGGCGTCGGGAAGGGGAGGGGCCACGTTCATTTTCGCACCGCGCCGAAGGTGATGCCGCGCAGCAGATGGCGCCGCAGCAGGATGGTGAAGACCAGGATCGGCACCAGGAAGATCGTGGTCCCGGCGGCCACGGCCGGCCAGTCCTGCCCGCCCTCGCCGATGATGATCGGGATGAAGGGCGGCGCGGTCTGGGCGGTGCCGGAGGTCAGCAGCACGGCGAAGGCATATTCGTTCCAGGCGAAGATCAGGCAGAAGATCGCGGTCGCGGCGATGCCGGTCGCCGCCTGCGGCAGCACCACCTTCACGAAGGCCTGGAAGCGGGTGTAGCCGTCGATCAGCGCCGCCTCCTCGTATTCCCGCGGGATCTCGTCGATGAAGCCCTTCAGCAGCCAGACCGCGAGCGAGACGTTGACCGAGGTGTAGAGCAGGATCATGCCCAGCCGCGTGTCGGACAGGCCGAGCTCGCGGTACATCAGGTAGATCGGGATGGCGACCGCGATCGGCGGCATCATCCGGGTCGACAGGATGAAGAACAGCAGGTCGTCCTTCAGCGGCACCCGGAAGCGCGAGAAGCCATACGCGGCCAGCGTGCCCAGCCCGACCGCCAGCACGGTCGACCCGAAGGCGATGATCAGCGAGTTGACGAAGCGCGGGATGTAGTTCGAGGGCCCGGCGATCACCATGTTGCGCGACCGGGCTTCCTCCTCGCACATCCCCTGCGGCGGGCCCAGGCTCTGGATGAATTCCGGCGTCTGGCGGGTTCGCGTGGTGAACAGGTTGCAATAGCCCTCGACCGTGGGGGTGAACACCAGCTTGGGCGGGTAGGAGATCGAATCCTGCGGCGACTTCAGCGAGGTCAGCCCGATCCACAAGAGCGGGATCATGGTGATGACCGCGTAGAGGATCACGATCGCTCCGGCGAAGCGGCGCCCGGCCGGCGTCGGCTCGACCACGGAATGGGCGGTGTTGGCGGCGCTCATCGCTGCTTCACCCGGTTGAGGGCCTTGACGTAGATGTTGGCCAGGCCGAAGACGCTGACGAACAGGATCACGGCGAAGGCCGAGGAATAGCCGGTGCGCCAGCTCTCAAAGGCGGCGCGCTTCAGCGTGATCGACGCGACCTCGGTGGTCGATCCGGGCCCCCCGCCGGTCAGCAGGTTGACCATGTCGAACATCTTGAAGTTCTCGATGCCGCGGAACAGCACCGCCAGCATGATGAAGGGTAGGGCCATCGGCACGGTGATCGACCAGAACCGCCGCCAGGCCGAGGCGCGGTCGACCTCCGCCGCCTCGTAGATGTAGTCGGGGATCGAGCGCAGCCCGGCCAGGCAGATCAGCATCACATAGGGCGTCCACATCCAGACATCGACGATGATGATCGCCCAGGGGCTCAAAGTGACGTCGCCCAGCATCTGGAACGAGGACGGGTCGCCGCCGGTGAAGAAGGTGACCACATAGTTGAACAGCCCGATCTGCGGCTGGTACAGGAAGGTCCAGAAGTTCCCGACCACCGCTGGCGACAGCATCATCGGCAGCAGGATGATCGTGGTCCACATCCCATGGCCGCGGAACTTCTTGTCGATCAGCATGGCCAGGGCGAAGCCCAGCAGCGTCTCGATCACGATCGTCCAGATCACGAAATGCGCGGTCACCTGCATCGCCGCCCAGACATCGGGGTCGGTCAGGATCCGCCGGTACCAGTCCAGGCCGACCCAGTTGACCGGCGCGTTCGGCCGGTTGGCCCGGTAGTTCGTGAACGACAGATAGACCGTCCAGACCAGCGGGAAGATGTTGATCGCCAGCAGCAGCAGGATGGTCGGCGTGATGAACAGCCAGGCGATCGCCCGGTCCGACAGGCCCCGGACCCGGCGCGCCACCCCGATCGGGGTCGCGGCGGCGGCGCGGAGCGCGAGCTGCGACGGCGTGCTCAGATCATTCATGGGTCCGGACCGGGAGGTGGGACGGGGGGTCGGACGGGCGGGGCCGGGGCCCCGCCCAGGGATCGGGCTCAGATCTTGCCGTCCTCCTTGAAGACGTCCGCCCAGTCCTTGACCAGCGCGTCGAGCGCCTCCTGGGCGGTGCCCTGGTTGGCGACGACGTAGTCGTGGATGCGCTTCTGCTCGGCCTGCATCAGCTGGGCGTAGGACGGCTCGGCCCAGAAATCCACGACCTCGCCCATCGCCTTCAGGAAGTCGGCGGCGAAGGGGGCGGTGGCGGTGAAGCCCGGGTCGTTCAGCACCGACTTGGCGCAGGAATAGCCGCCCAGGGCCCACCACTTCTTCTGCACCTCGGCCGTGGCGAACCACTTGATATAGGCCAGCGCCTGGTCCTGGTTCTTCGAATAGGAGACGACCGAGATGCCCTGCCCGCCGAGCTGCGAGGCATGCACCTTCTCGCCCGGGTTGACGAAGAAGCCGATCTTGTCGCCGCCGACATTCGGGTCCTTGTACAGGCCCGGGAAGAAGGCGAACCAGTTCATCTGCAACGCCACCTGGCCGGATTTGAAGGCGTCGAGATTCTGCTCCATGTAGGAGTTCGAATAGCCCGGCGGGGTGCAGCAGTCGTACAGCGCCTTGTAGGCCTCCAGCCCCTTCACCGCGTCGGCGGAGTTGACATGCCCCTCCATGTCATAGGGCTTGTCGGCGGCCTGGTACTGGAAGCCGTAGGGGTAGAGGAAGTTCGCCACCCCCATGGTGATGCCTTCCGATCCGCGCTCGGTGAAGATCGCGGCGCCGTACACCTTCTTGCCGTCGATCTCGCGGCCCTGGAAGAACTGGGCGATGTCGTGCAGCTCGTCGAGCGTCTTCGGCACGTCCAGCTCGCGGCCGTATTTCTGCTTGAACTCGGCCTTCAGCTCCGGCCGTGCGAACCAGTCCTTGCGGTAGGTCCACCCGAGGGCGTCGCCCATCGCCGGCAGGGCCCAGTAGTTCGGCGTGTTCTTCGGCCATTCGGAATAGCCGACCACCGTCGCCGGCATGAAGTCGTCCATGCTGATGCCGTTCTTGTCGAAGAACTCGTTCAGCTTGACGTAGTGGCCGTTCTCGGCCGAGCCGCCGATCCACTGGGAGTCGCCGATGATCACGTCGCACAGCGTGCCGTGCGAGTTCAGCTCGTTCAGCATCCGGTCGGCGAAGTTCGGCCAGGGCACGAATTCGAACTTCATCGGCGTGCCGGTCTGGGCGGTGAAGTCCTTCGACAGCTCGACCAGCGCATTGGCCGGGTCCCAGGCGGCCCAGCACAATGTCAGCGGATTGGATTGGGCATGGGCCTGCTGCATCGCGAGGCCGGACATCAAGACGACGGCAGGCGCCGTCATCGCCACAACGGAGCGTCTCTTCATCGAAATCCTCCCCAGGATCGGCCTCGCATCGAGGCCCGTCCGGCCTGGCGCCTGACAGCGTCTTCAGCCGAGTTGTTTCATTATTTGTTTAGTAATGCATGTTTCACTAAACATGGCAAGCGCGAGTTTTCACGGCCGGGCCACACGGGGCTGGCCGGATCTCGCAGGCCGACATCGCTGCCGAAATCTGACGCCAAGCCCCGCCGGCGTTCCGGCGGGGCTTAAACGTCATCGCCGATCAGGTGCGACCGTCCTCAGAAATTCTTCCAGTCGCCGCTGGCCTCGAAGGCGGCGGCGGCCTGGTAGATCGTCGCCTCGGCATAGTCCTTGCCGACCAGCATCAGCCCGATCGGCAGCCCGCCGCCGAGGCCGCAGGGCAGGGACATCGCCGGGTGGCCGGTGACGTCGAACTGCGAGGTGTTGCCGATCATCTCGAAGGCCCGGGTGACGATCTCGGTGATCGGGGCGCCCGGCTCCGGCAGCGGCGTCGCCTTGATCGGCAGGGTCGGCATCAGCAGCAGGTCGTAGCTCGCGAAGGCCGCGTCATAGGCCGCCTTGATCCGGCGGGCCTGGTTCTGCGCCTTGGCGTAGTAGCGGCCGCGGTAGTGGCTGATGAAGTACTGGGCGGTGAGCATCGAGATCTTGAGGCTCTCGGACAGGTCGTCGGCCCGCTCCCGCCACGCCGCATGGGCGTCGATCAGGCCGACATTATAGAGGCCCTTCCAGTTCATCCCCATGCCGTTGCCCAGCATCATCTGCCATTGCAGGCCTTCCAGCGCGATCGGCGCCCAGACCGAGGCGGCGACGAGATGCTCGGGGATCGAGACCTCGGCGATCTCGGCGCCGAGCGCGCGGAACCGCTCGGCCCCGGCCAGCACCTTCTCCTTCACATCCGCTTCCAGATTGGCGCCGGCGAAGCCCTCGATGACGACGGCGATCTTCATGCCCTTGACGCCGCGGTCGAGCTCGCCGGTGTAGGAGGTGACCCTGGGCGCGTATTGCCGCGGGTCCAGCCCGTCCGGGCCGGCCAGCACCTCCAGCAGCAGGGCGTTGTCGGCCACCGTCGCCGTCATCGGCCCGGTGTGATCGATGGTGGATTCGATCGGCATGACGCCGGTGTAGGGCACCAGCCCATGGGTCGGCTTCATGCCGTAGATGCCGCAGAAGGACGCGGGCATGCGGATCGACCCGCCCTGGTCGCCGCCGATCGCCATGTCGACCTCGCCGACCGCGACCAGCGCGCCGCTGCCGGAGGAGGAGCCGCCGGCGGAGTAGCCGCGCCGATGGGGGTTGTGCACCGGCGCGGGCTCGGAGGTGTGGCTGCCGCCGGACAGGCAGAAATACTCGCACACCGCCTTGCCCAGGATGGTGGCGCCGGCGTCCAGCATGCGGGTGACGATGGTGGCGTCGAGATTCGGGACATAGCCCTCAAGGGTCGAGGCGCCGTTCATCATCGGCACGCCGGCGAGGCAGACATTGTCCTTCAGCGCGACCGTCTTGCCGGCCAGCTTGCCGCCCGCAGCACCCTTCACCTCGCTCTTCCAGTACCAGGCGTTGAGCGGGTTCTCGGCCGGGCCCGGCCGATAGCCGGGCGTGCGCGGATATTTCACCACCGGCACCTCGTCCGGCAGCGCGTCGACGACGTCATAGGCGGCGAAGCTGCCGGCCATCAGCGACAGGTACTCCGCCGCCTGGTCGGTGGTCAGATGCATGCCGAGGCCGGCCGCGATGTCGACCAGCTGCGGAACGGACGGACGGGTGACGGCCATGCTGTGCTCCCTTGTCGGGCGTGGACGAAACGGTGATGCGGCGATGGCGGCCGGGCGGCTAGGCCATGCCGACGAACTCGGCGACCAGCTCGGGGTCGCGGAACTGCTCGGGTGCCAGGCTGCCGGTGATCCGGCCCTTCTGGATGGTCAGGATCCGCTGCGACAGCGCGGCGATGAAGTCGAGATTCTGCTCGACCAGGATCAGGGTCAGGCCGCGGCGGGCGCGCAGGCCCTCCAGCGTCTCCACGATCTCCTCGATGATCGAGGGCTGGATGCCCTCGGTCGGCTCGTCGAGCAGCAGCAGCTTCGGCCGCATGCACAGGCAGCGCGCCAGGGCCAGCAGCTGCTGCTCGCCGCCGGACAGGGCGCCGCCGCGCCGGTCGAGCAGGCGCTGCAGCCGCGGGAACTCGGTCAGAACCTCCTCGATCACGCTGCGGTCCTCGCGGGCGGCGGCCATGCCCATGCGCAGGTTTTCCATGACCGACAGGTTCGGGAAGATCTCGCGCCCCTGCGGCACGAAGCCGAGACCGGCCTGGGCCCGCGCGGCGGTCGGCGCCCGGGTGATGTCGCGGCCTTCGAAGCCAACCGTCCCGGCCGTGGCTGGCAGGTAGCCCATCAGGGTGCGCATCAGCGTGGTCTTGCCCATGCCGTTGTGGCCGAGGATGCCGACCGACTCCCCGGCCTCGACCGCGAAGCTGACCCCCGCCAGGATCGGGATGCGGCCATAGCCGCCATGCAGGCCCTGGACCCTCAGCATCACGCCGCGACCTTCTTGCCGAGATAGACGTCGCGCACCCGCGGATCGCGCAGCACCGCGTCGACCGCGTCCTCCATCAGCACCCGGCCCTGGTGGAACACCGTGACCGTCCGCGCGATCATGCGGATGAACTGCATGTCGTGTTCGACCACCACCAGCGCGCGGGACTGGTTGATCTCGCGGATCAGCTCGGCGGTGCGCAGCACCTCGTCATGGGTCATGCCGGCCGCCGGTTCGTCCAGCAGGATCAGCTCCGGATCGGCCGCGATCACCGTGCCGATCTCGACCCATTGCCGCTGGCCGTGCGACAGTTGGCCGACCAGGGTCCGGGCCTGTGCCGCCAGGCGGATCTTCTCCAGCACCTCGTCCACCACGGCCGCCGTGCGCAGCGGCGTATGCGTGCGCCGGGCGCCGAGCCAGATGTTCTCGCGCACCGACAGCCCGTTGAACACGTTCGGCACCTGGGTCTTGATGCCGACCCCCAGCCGGGCGATTTCGTGCGGGCTGGCGCCGGCGACCGGCCGGCCGCGGAACATGATGGTGCCGGCGCTGGGGGCGAGCTGGCCGGTCAGCATCTTGAAGAAGGTGCTCTTGCCGGCGCCGTTCGGCCCGATCAGGCAGCGCAGCTCGGCCTCGCGCAGGGTGAAATCGACCTCGCTGACCGCGGTCACGCCGCCGAAGCGCATGGTCAGGGCCTGGGTCTCGAGCAGGGGGACCGGGGTCGTCATCTCACTCGGCCTCCTTCAGCGCGCCGAGGCTTTCGGCGGTCCGGCCGGCGCGCCGGCGGAGCAGGGCGATCAGCCGGCCGCCGAGATCCTGCGCCGTCGGCACCAGCCCCTTGCGCAGCAGCAGCACGAAGGCGATCAGGATGACGCCGAGCACCAGGTTGGAATTGAACGCCTGCTGCGTGCCGATCTGCGCCACCAGGTACTGGATCAGGACGCAGCCGATCACCGGGCCGATCAGGGTGCCCAGGCCGCCGACCGTGACCCAGATGATGATCTCGGCCGACAAGGCGAGGCTGAAGATCGTCGGGCTGACGAAGGCGCCCCAATTGGCATAGAGGCAGCCGGCCAGCCCGGCGATGCCGCCGCCGACGACGAACACCGCGAGCTTGGTCAGCCGCGGGTCGTAGCCGAGCAGGGCGGCGCGGGTCTCGTTCTCGCGGATCGCCACCGCCACCCGGCCGAAGCGGCTGGCCAGCAGCAGCCGCAGCAGCACATAGACCAGGATCAGGGCGCCGCCGGTGACGAACCACAGCTCCTCCGGGTCGAGGACATAGTCCGGATTGCCCGGCGCGTTCAGGCCGGGGATCGACGGCATGCCGTTGAAGCCGCCCAGCGCCGCCGCGCCGATGCGGTACTCGTCGCCGGCGGTGGAGTTCACCAGGTTGAATAGGATCAGCGTCACCGTCAGCGTGATGACGCCGAGATAGACGTCGCTGATGCGGCCGTAGAACATGAAATAGCCGAGCACCAGGGCGAACCCCGCCGGCACCAGCACCGCCAGCGCCACGGCGCCGGTGCTGTCGCCGAAATTGATCGCGGCGACGGCATAGGCATAGGCGCCGAGGCCGAAGAAGGCGGTCTGGCCGAAGGACAGGATGCCGCCGAAGCCCCAGATGAAGCCGAGGCTGAGGGCCAGGATGGCCATCGCCGCGAACAGCGTGTATTGCATCAGGTCGAAGATCTCGACCTCCTGCGGCATCACCGCGACGGCAGCGATCGCCGCGGCCAGCGCCGCCGCCTGGGCGAGCTTGGCGAGATGGGATCCGGTCATAGGCTGCGCCCGAAGAAGCGGCCGGAGATGCCCTGGGGCAGCACCCGGATCAGGATGATGGCGGAGACGAACAGCGTCACCTCGCCGAAGACCGGCGTGGTCAGATAGGCCGCCATCTGGTTGATGAAGCCGAACAGCCCGGCGGCCGAGGCGGTGCCGGCCAGGATCGCCGAGCCGCCGCCGACCACGGTGATGAAGGCCTTGGCGACATAGGCCGCGCCCATCGTCGGCACCACGCCGGAGACCGGCGCCAGCAGGCCGCCGGCCAGGCCGGTGATGGCGGCGCCGACGGCGAAGGTGGCCATATAGACCCGGTTCGGGCTGACGCCGAGGGCGGCGGCCATGTTCGGGTTCTGCATCGTCGCCCGCGCGATCAGCCCGAGGCGGGTGTAGCGCAGCACCGCCCAGACCGCGGCCAGCAGCAGCGCCGCCATCGCCACCAGGAACAGGGTGTAGAGGCTGGACCGGTAGGCGCCGATCGAGAAGCCGCCGAGCGGCGTCGGCACGCCCTGGATGGTGTTGCCGTAGATCGTGGTCACCAGCCCGACGATGAACAGGCTGAGGCCCCAGGTGGCCAGCATGGTGTCGACCAGCCGGCCGTAGAGGAAGCGGATCAGGCAGCGCTCCACGACCAGGCTGACCGCGCCGACGAACAGCGGCGCCACCACCAGCATCGCCACCCAGATGTTCACCCCGGCATTGGCCGAGACCACGGTGGCGTAGGCGCCGAGCATCAGGAACTCGCCGTGGGCGAGGTTGATGATGCGCATCATGCCGAAGATGATCGCCAGGCCGGTGCACAGCAGGATCAGGGAGGCGACGCCGTTCAGGACGTCGAGCGTGAGTATGGCGGCGAGCTCCATCGACCCGGCCCCGCTCAGACCTTGATCACGTATTGCTGGTTGTCGGTCGGCTTGTCGATCAGGTTGCAGACCGCGGCGGTGTCGGAGGGCGGCTGCTGCTCATAGGTCGCGACCACCGAGAAATGCCGGTCCTTGACGCTGCCGAGATAGGCGTTGCGCGTGGCGTGATGGGTGGCGTGGTCGAGCACCACCTTGCCGGTCGGCCCGTCGAAGCTGATGCCGCTCTCCAGCGCCTCGATCACCTTCATGCGGTCGAGCGAGCCGGCCGCCTTCGCGCCGGCGAGCCACAGGTAGAAGCCCTCATAGGTCGCGGCGGCGATCTCGGAGATGTAAGGGATGTCGGCGCCGAACTTGTCCTTCAGCTTCTTGAGGTAGGTCGTGCTGGCCGGGGTCGTCAGCTCCTCGAAATAGCCATAGGCGGCGAGGACGCCGTCGCTCTCCTGCGCGTCCAGCGTGGTCTGCTCGTTGACCAGGCCGAAGGTGGTGGAGGCGATCGGGATCTCCTTCTTCATCCCGGCCGAGGCCCATTGCCTGTAGAAGGCGGTGTGGTTGCCGCCGACCAGGGCCGACAGGATGATGTCCGGCTTGGCGGCCTGGATCTTGCTGATCGTCGGGCCGAAATTGGTCACATCCAGCGGGAAGAAGTCGGTCGACAGTATCTCGCCGCCATTGTCCTGGACGTATTTGGTCATCCACTTGGCGGTGATCTGGCCGTAATTGTAGTCGGCGGCGATGATGTAGGCCTTCTTGCCCCAGTCCTTCATCGCCGAAGGGACCAGCTTCTCCACTGTCTGGGCCGGGGTGGTGCCGGTGCAGAAAATGTTGCGGTCGCAGACGCCGCCCTCGTAGAGCGTGTTGTAGAAGTACAGCACCTTGAACCGGTCGAAGATCGGCCGGATCGCCTCGCGCGAGGCCGAGGTGATGCCGCCATGCACGATCGCGACCTTGTCCTTGAGCGCGAGCTGCTGGGCGTACTGGCTGTACATCTGGATGGTCGACTGGGTGTCGTAATGCACCAGCTTCAGCGGCCGGCCGAGCAGGCCGCCGGCGGCGTTCGCCTCCTCGATCGCCAGCTGCAGGCTGGCGACCATCGGCACGCCGGTGGCCGCGATCGGCCCGGACTGGTCGTGCAGGCTGCCGACCAGGATCGGGTCATCGGCGCCGAGGGCGCCGTGCCGCAGGATCGCCGGGCTGGCCAGAAGGCCGGCCGCCGACAGGGCCGTGGTTTTCAGAACGTCACGCCGCGAGATCCGCATGAGCCGCCTCTCCTGCCATCGATTTTGTGATTTGGATATATATGAAACAGCAATTAATGAGATGGCAATAGATTTATCGAGCGGTGCCAGGTCGGCTCAGAAGGAGGCGATCGCGCGGAAGTCGAGCCCCTCGGCCTCGGCCAGATGCACGGCCCGGCGTGGCGCCGGCCGGGGCCGTCCCGCCAATGCGTGCAGCGCGTCGTAGCAGGACTGGCAGAAGGAATTCGGGGTCGGCGCATAGGCCCCGAAGCTGGCGTGGTAGCGCTCGAGGAAGCCGTCATTGCCGGTCGAGCGCAGCGTCGCCAGATAGGTCGCGGTGATGTAGAGGCCGGAAGAGGCCTCGGCGCCGATGCCGTACAGCACGGTCTCGTCAGTCGCCAGCGCGAAGCGGAGATGGCGCTGGTCGAGCCCGGCCGCGGCGAAGTCGCGGCTGAAGGCGATCGCCTCCTGCCCCAGCAGCAGCAGGATCACCACATCCGCCCGGGTCCGCCGGATCGCTGCGAAGACCGGGTCGTAGTCCCGCGCGCCGTAGGGCAGGAAGCTTTGCCCGACCAGCACGCTGCCGCCGTCGCGGATCAGCGTCCGGGCGACCGCGCTCGACACCTGCGGCCAGACATAGTCGTTGCCGACGATGAAGTAGCGCCGGGCGTTGCGCTGCTCCGCCAGCCAGTGCAGGCCGGGCCGCAGCAGCTCGGCGGCGGTGATGCCGGTCGCAGTCACGCCGGCCTCGATCCGACCGCCCTCATATTGCGGGGTGTAGAGATAGGGGCGGCGGCCGCGCACGGCTGCCGTGACCGCCTCGCGCATGTCGCTCGGATGCATGCCGACCAGCAGGTCGACCTCGTCCAGCGCGATCAGGTCGTCGGCCGCCGCCGCCGCCTCCGCCACCGTGCCGCCGGCATCGCCGAGGACAAGGTCGACCGGGCGGCCGCGGATGCCGCCGCGGGCGTTGATCTCGGCCACCGCCAGCATTGCGCTGGCTTCGGTCGAAGGGGACCACAGGCCGGCCGGCCCGTCCCGCGGCAGCAGCAACCCGATCTTCACGCCACGTCCCTCGTAGGCTGGCCTCGCAGGCTGGACACGCCGACGGAATGCCGCATCGCCCGTCGAGCGCGGCTTCGAGTTTGTCGACAATGCAATGCAATGACTATGCCAGTGCGGCCGCCTGGGCCGGGCAGGCGCCCGCCGCCCCGGCCGCGGCCGGCATGCCGCAAAAACCGGCGAAGCGGCCCCAGGTGCCCATGTTCTGGGCAGTGCCGGAGGCGCACCGAGAGCCCTGCCGGCCTTGCAAGCAGGGCCTGTCCCGCGTATTTACTTCCGAACTCATCTAATGAAATTTTGACCGTCGAGATCGCTATGCCGCCGGAGCGCCTGGAAGACCAGCTGGCCTACCTCATCGCCGGCGTGAACCGTCAATTCGAGGAAGAGCTCCGGGAAAAGCTGCGCCCCCAGGGGGTGCCGATCGAGCAGTCCCGGGTCCTCGGCCTGCTCGCCGACGGTCAGGGCCGGCCGATGACCGAGCTGGCGGAGCAGGTCTTCGTCGAGGCGCCGACCCTGACCAAGATCATCGACCGCATGGTGGCGCAGTCTCTGGTCATCCGGGCCCCCGACCCGAACGACCGGCGCCGCGTCCTGATCTACGCGACCAGGCGCGGCCAGGCGCTGTGGGAGAAGATCGGCGGCTACGCCACCGAGCAGCAGAAGCGCGTCCTTGACCGCCTCTCCCCCGGCGACCTCGCCCGCCTGACCGAGATCCTGCGCGGCCTGATCGCGGAGTAGGGGCTCAGAGACCGTTTGGAAATGCGCTGGTGTGAGTCGCATGGCGGTGGTTTCGAGAACCGGAGCGCAGCGGACATAGGTCCGTGAGCACCGGAAGCTTCGAGCCCGCCGTCAGGCGGCCACACCAGTAGCGTTTTCCAGACGGTCTCTCAGCGTTTCGCGCTGATCTCGTCGCAGATATGCAGGGTGACCGGCCCGTCCAGGATCGGCACCGCCGCGGCGAAGAAGGCGGCGACGGCGGCGGAGCCGTTATGCGTTTCCATGGCGTCGCGGTCGCGGAACCGCTCATAGGTGGTGAAGACCGCCGGCGTCCCGGCGTCGCGGGAGATGAAGAAGTCGACCGTGCCGGGCTCAGCGGCCAGGACATGCGCCGCGACGGCGAGCAGCGCCGCCTGCAGCTCGGCCTCCGCTCCCGGTTTCGCGTGCAGGATCGCCGTGATCGTGACCATTCTGTCCGGGTTCCCCATGTCTGGATTTAATCTCTGTACCGTAATTTCAGATTATTGAATATTCAACTAACTGAGCTGCTGAAAGGAAGCTGGAATGCCGCTGATGCGTCGGGCGTTGCTGCGCCGGGTCGGGGAGCCGCTGGAGATCGGAACCGCGCCGGTGCCGGAGCCGGGGCCGGGCGAGATCCTGATCCGGGTCGCCGCCTGCGGCGTCTGCCATTCCGACCTGCACGCGGTCGATGGCGACTGGGGCGAGCCGCCGAAGATGCCGCTGATCCCCGGCCATGAGGTGACCGGACATGTCGTGGCGCATGGGCCCGGCGTCGACCGGCCGGCCATGGGCGCCGCCGTCGGCGTGCCCTGGATGGCCGGCGCCTGCGGCCGCTGCGCCTGGTGCCGGGCGGGGATGGAGACGATCTGCCCGGAGGGCGGCGCCACCGGCTTCAGCTGCGACGGCGGCTATGCCGAATACATGGTGGCGCGGGCGGATTTCGTCGGCCTGATCCCGGACGGCGTCGACCTCGTCCGCATCGCCCCGATCCTGTGCGCCGGGGTCACCACCTATCGCGGCCTCCGGCGCAGCGAGGCGCGGGCGGGGGAGTTCGTCGCCATCGTCGGCGCCGGCGGCCTCGGCCATGTCGCCGTGCAATATGCCCGGGCCCTGGGCTTCCGCCCGATCGTGCTCGACGTCGATCCGGCCAAGCTCGACCTCGCCCGGCGGCTCGGCGCCGAAGCGGTGGTCGCGGCCGGGCCCGACGCGGCCGGAACCGTGACGGCCCTGACCGGCGGCGGCGCCGCGGCGGCGATCGTCACCGCCCCGGCACCGGCCGCCTTCGAGCAGAGCCTGGCCCTGATCCGGCCCGGCGGCACCGCCGTCTTCATCGGCCTGCCGGCCGGCGGGCGCGATGCGATCCGGCTGTCGATCGCTGCCATCTCGAACTGGGAGAAGTCGATCCGCGGCTCCAATGTCGGCACCCGCCAGGATCTGCAGGAGGCGGTGGATTTCGCGGCCCGCGGCCTGGTCGCGGCGACGGTCGAGACGGTGCCGTTCGACCAGGTGAACGAAGCTCTTGCGCGGTTGCGCCGGGGAGAGGTCCTGGGCCGGCTGGTGCTGGATTTCAGCCGGTAGGCCGTCGCTACAGGCGTTCCGCCCTGGCCTTCAGCACGCGGTACACGAAGCTGCGCAGGGCCTTCAGGCGGACCAGCCAGGGCATGGTCATGGCATCGCTCCTTGCGGGATCGGGAGGAGAGCCTCGGCATCCGGCCCGGCGGGCGGCGGCGCCGGCGCGATGGGCGCAGGCCGCCTGCGAGTGAGGTCGAGGTCGTAGGTCACCCGGGCGCCGTAGCGGCCGGGCGCCTGCGGGTCGTGGCGCAGCTTGTCAAAGGCGAGGAGGCGGGTGCCGAGCCCGAACGCCTCCTTCAGGTCGTGGGTGACCATGACCACGGTCATGCCGTGCTGGCGCCACAGCGGCGTCAGCAGCGCGTGCATCTGCAGCCGTGTGCCGGGGTCGAGCGCGCCGAACGGCTCGTCCAGCAGCAGCACCTTCGGCCGCTTGGCCAGGGCCTGGGCGATGGCCAGGCGCTGCTGCATGCCGCCGGACAGGGCGCTGGGGTGCTTGTCGCGATGGGCGGCCAGGCCGACCGCGTCGAGCAGCGCCTCGCTGTCCTCGACCGCCCGGCGTCGGGCGGCGCCGAACAGCCGGCCCAGCGCCGGGCTGCCGGCGAATTCGAAGCCGGCCAGGACATTGCCCAGCACGGTCAGGTGCGGGAACACGGAATAGCGCTGGAAGACGATGCCGCGGTCCGGCCCCGGCTCGTCCGGCAGGGGCGTGCCGTCCAGCAGCAGCCGGCCGCGGCTCGGCCGCTCCTGGCCCAGCACCAGGCGCAGGAAGGTGCTCTTGCCGCAGCCGGACGGGCCGACGATGGTGACGAAGGCGCCCGAGGCGATGTCGAGGTTGATCGCCTCCAGCACGATCTGGTCGCCATATTCGACCCAGAGGTCGCGGACGGCGATCGCGCTCATCGCCGGCCCCCGTCATAGGCCCAGCCGAAGGCGCCGCGGGCGAGGCGCGACAGCGCCAGGTCCATCAGGAAGGCCAGCAGGGTGATCCAGGCGACATAGGGCAGGATCACATCCATCGCCAGGTAGCGGCGGACCAGGAAAATGCGGTAGCCGAGGCCGCTATCCGCCGCGATCGCCTCGGACGAGATCAGGAACAGGAAGGCGGGGCCGAGCGACAGGCGCAGCGCCTCGATCAGCCGCGGCAGGACCTGCGGCAGCACCACCCGCAGCACGGTCTGCCAGGTCGAGGCGCCGAGCGTCTGCGCCTTGATCAGCTGCTCGCGCGGGATGGCGCCGACGCTCATCGCCAGGTCGCGCACCAGGAACGGGGCGATGCCGATCACGATCAGCACCACCTTGGACAGCTCGCCGAGGCCGAAGACGATGAACAGGATCGGCAGCAGCGCCATCGGTGGGATCATCGACACCACCGCGACCACCGGCCCCAGCGTCGCATCGGCCAGCGGCAGGATACCGAGCGCGGTGCCGAAGGCGAGGCCGATCAGCGTGGCGACGGCGAGGCCGATCACCAGGCGCTGCAGGCTGGCGGCGGTGTCGGCGACGAGCGTGATCTCGCCGGTGCGGCGATCGGGCTCGGTCGCCAGCCGCGTGGCGGTGTCCGCCATCTCGGCGACCGGCGGCAGCAGCTTGTCGCCCGGGTTGGCGGCGCGGCGCTCCGCCGACCCCAGCACATAGATGCAGGCGAGGATCAGGAAGGGCAGCAGCGCCAGCAGCAGGCGGGTGCCGCGGCCCGGCGCGATGTTCATGGCGCGGCGCATGGCGGGGCGGCGTCAGAGCTTGCCGTCGGCCGCCAGCGCCATGAAGGAGGGGTCGAAGCGCAGCTTGACGTTGCCGGCGTCGCCCAACGTCCCGCCCTTGGCGAAGCCGATGCCGACCGCGTCCTTGCTGCGCGCGCCTTCGCCCAGCAGGCCGTGGTCGAAGGAGAAGCCGCGCACCAGGTCCATGGTGCGCACCAGGTCCGGGCTCTCGCTGAACGCCACCGCCTCCTTCGGGTCGGCGAACAGCCGGGTCGCCGCCAGCTGGGCCTCGAAGCCGGCCAGGTCGGTGCCGGACTGCTTCGCCATCGCCTCGCGCGCCGCCCGGCCCTTCTCGCCGGGGTCGGTCACCAGGGCCAGGGTCTCGTACCAGATGCCGACCAGCGCCTTGCCGAAGTCAGGGTTGTCCTTCAGCGTCTCGGTGTTGACGCCCATCAGGTCGATGATCTCGCCGGGCACCTTGGTGCTGTCGAACAGCAGCTTCGCGCCGGGCTCGGCCTTCACCTCGGCCAGCAGCGGGTTCCAGGTGACGACGCTGGCCACGTCCGGCGATTTGAAGGCGGCGACGATGTCGGCGTCGGAGGTGTTGATCACTTTCACGTCCCGCTCCGATAGCCCGGCGCCGTCCAGCGCCCGCGCCAGCAGGTAGTGCGACACCGACAGCTCGACCAGGTTCAGGCTCTCGCCCTTCAGCGCGGCGACGCTGCCGGCGGTCTTGGAGACGATGCCGTCATTGCCGTTCGAGAAGTCGCCGACGATCAGCGCCGTGGTATCGACCCCGCCGGCCGCGGGGATGGTCAGCGCATCCATGTTGGTCAGGGTCACGCCGTCGAACTTGCCGGCGGTGAACTGGTTGATCGATTCGACGTAGTCGTTGATCTGCACGACATTGATGGTGATGCCGTATCTATCGGCCCATTTCTTGACGATGCCGGTCTCGGCCGCATAGGGCCACGGCATCCAGCCGACATAGATGGTCCAGGCGACGTCGAAACTCTTCTTCGGCGCCGCCTCGGCCTGCGGGGCGGAGAGGGCGACGATCGCGGTGAGAAGAAGGGTGGCAAGCCTCGGCAGCGGCATCGGGGAACTCCTCGCTTAAGCGGCCATCGGCCGGTTTCGCCACAAGGAGGTTCGCCGCGCATGGGAGGCCGGTCCGCGGCAGCGAACCCGTGCAGTGACCTCCCGGGCTTTTGCCCCGCCGTGTCTTCCGCCCGTCGCCGGGCCGAAGTGCGTCTCTCGGACCAGCATCGCCACGCGACCGGAACCCTAGACGCTCTGCACGATTCAGAGTGAAGCAAGCCCCATGCCAGCGCCGGCGGCGGCACGGATCCGAGGATAGGGCGGTTGTCGGGCGATGGCGGTGGTGCGATTTTGGCCGTTTGGCTCGATTTTGAGCAGGAAAGCCTAATCGGTCGCGGCCTGAAGCCCGGCTTCGGACGCCCATTGCGCCCAGGCCCGGCCGACCGAGAGGATGTGCCGGCGCATCGCTTCCTCGGCGGCGGGGCCGTTGCGGTCGCGGATGGCGGCCATCACCCCCGCATGTTCCCGCTTCGAGGCCGGCGGCCGCTCGGCGAGGCGGAACTGCGCGCTGGTGAAGGGCGCCAGCTTGCGGCGCAGGATCAGCACGGTGTCGGCAAGGAAGGCGTTGTGCGCCCCGGCGTAGATGGCCTCGTGGAACTCGCGGTTCACCACGGGGATCAGCTCGCGATCCTCGCGCGTCAGGGCATCGTCGCAGCGCTGATAGACCGCCTCGAGCCGGTCACGCTCGACGCCGGACATCTTGATCGCGGCCAGCCGGGCGCAGATCGCCTCGGCCTCGCCCAGCGCCTCGAAGAACTCGCCCATATGGGTCGCGTGCACCCCCGCGACCACGGCGCCCCGATGCGGCCGCACATCGACCAGGCTGAGCCCGCCGAGCTGCTTCAGCGCCTCCCGCACGGGCGTGCGCGAGACCCCGAACTGCTGGGCCAGCGAATGCTCGTCGAGGCGAGTGCCGGTGGGCAGCTCGCCGCTGAGGATCGCGCGGGCGAGGTCGCCGGCGATCTGGTCGGTGCGGGTACGCGGGCGGTCCATCGACGACATGTTCGCGGCACGAAACGGAGACTGCTTTTCCAGCCTGCGCGGCCGGCTGACAAGCGGCAAGTGCGATGGACCGCCGATCGTCACGCGGCGGGCACGTGTTCCACCTGTGCGCTGAGGGCCAGCCAGTTGCGCCAGCCGCCGAGGCTGGTGATCTCCTCGGCCGCGGCGACCGCGAAGGTCTCGCACAGGAAGCCCTTCACCAGTGTTCCGTCCGCCAGTTCCACGGTGCCGATCGTCAGCGGCGGCGGGATCTCGGCGACGAAGCTGCCGAAGCCGGCCGTCGACAATTCCCAGACCTCGACCTCGATGCCGCCGATTCCCGCCTCGTCGCGGACCAGTCCCGGCCGCTGCGGCACCATGCCGGTCAGGTTGAACAGGCGATAGCCGGCGGCGGTCCGGGTCGACCGGCACAGCCGCGCGCCGCGCCGGGTCAGCTGGTGGTTCAGCGGTTGGCCCGCGAGATGCCCGCCGACGACGGCGATCTGCACCGTGTCCTGCGTCGTCTCGGCGCTGCTCGCCACCGCCAGTGGCAGGCCGGCAGGAAGGTGGCCGGTCGCGCCGATCGCCAACCCCTGGTCGCGATGGAACCGGTCCGCCAGCGTGGCCAGCGCGCCGTCGGCGAAGGCCGGCCCGATCAGCGACACGCCGAAGGGCAGCCCAGTCTCCCGGAATCCGGCCGGCACGGCGATCGCCGACAGGTCCATCAGGTTCACGAAGTTGGTGTAGGTGCCGAGATTGCTGTTCAGCCGCACCGGATCGGCCAGCAGGGCCTCGATGGTGTAGATCGTGCCGGTGGTCGGCAGCAGCAGGGCATCCATCTTCGCCCATTCTGCCTCGGCCAGGCGGGTCAGCCGGGCGAGCTCATAGAAGCCCTCGAAGGCGTCGACGGCGCCGAGGCCTTCCGCGCCGAGGATGATGCCGCGCACCACCGGGTGGATCGCCTCCGGTTTGGATGTCGCGAAATCGCGGATCGCGGCCAGCCGCTCTGCCACCCAGGGGCCGGAATAGAGCAGCCGGGCGGCGTCGCGGAACGGCGCGAAGTCGATCGCGACGCGGGTCCCTCCCAGCGCCTCCAGCCGTGCCGCCGCCGCCTCGAACAGCGCGGCCGCCGCCGTGTCGCCGAAGAACTCCAGGCCATCGGCCGGGACGCCGAAGCGGAAGCCCTGCGGCCAGGCGCCGGGCGCCGCTGCCTCGGCCGGGAGGCGGCGGGAGTATGGATCCTCGGCGTCGAAGCCGGCCGCGACCCGCAGCACCGCGAGCGCGTCGCCGCTGGTGCCGGCGAAGATCGAGACGCAGTCCTGGGTCCGGCAGGCGGGCAGCACGCCGCGGGTGCTGATCGCCCCCTTGGTCGGCTTCAGCCCGACGATGCCGTTGAAGGCGGCCGGCACCCGGCCCGATCCCGCCGTGTCGGTGCCAAGTGCGAATGAGACCAGTCCGGCCCCCACCGCCACGCCGGATCCGGCGCTGGAGCCGCCGGAGACGTAGCGCGGATCGAAGACCGAGCTGCAGATGCCGTAGGGCGATCGGGTGCCGACCAGGCCGGTGGCGAACTGGTCGAGATTGGTCTTGCCGATCAGGATCGCGCCGGCCGCAACCAGCCGCTCCACCACGGTGGCCGAGCGGTCCGGCACGAAGGCGAAGTCGGGACAGCCGGCGGTGGTCGGCAGCCCGGCGACGTCGATGTTGTCCTTGACCGCGAAGGGGATGCCGAACAGCGGCAGGTCCTCGCCGGCCGCGGCCCGGGCCTTGGCCGCGGCGAGCTGCCGGCCGGCGTCCGCACGCGGCACCAGGGTGATCCAGACCGGCCGTTCGCCGATCTCGGCGATGCGGCCGTAGACGGCATCGAGCACCGCCTCGGGGGTGAGGTCGCCCGCGGCATAGGCCTTGGCGAGGACGGCGATCTCGAGGTTGGGAACAGTCATGGCGTGTCCTCTCTCAGGCCGCGGCGGCCGGCACGATGACGGCGAGGGTCTGGCCCAGCGTCACGGCCTGGCCTTCCGCGCAGCGCAGTTCGGCGAGCACGCCGTCGCTCGGCGCGCGGATGGTGATTTCCATTTTCATCGATTCGACGATCAGCAGCGGGTCGCCGGCGCTGACCATACGGCCGGCCTCGGCGGCCAGCTTCCAGATGCTGCCGGGCACCGGGCTGGGGACGGCCTCGCCGCCGGGCGGCAGCGCCGCCTCAGCCGTGTCGGCGAGGTCGGGCGGCTCGATCGGGTCGGCGGCGTGTCCCGCTTCCGCCCAGCGCGCCCGCTCCGCCTCGAAGGCGGCCTGCCGGCGCTGCGTGAAGGCTGCGATCTCCGTTTCGCGGTTCTCCAGGAAGCGGCGATAGTCGCGCAGGCGGAACACCTCGTCGGTGATCCGGAGCTGCGCCCGGCCCAGCAGAAAGTCGGCACGGAACCGCATCAGCTCCTCATGGCTGACCGGGTGGAAGCGCAGCTGGTCGAAGTGGCGCAGCAGCCAGGGCTGTTCGAACTCCCGCGTCGTCCGGTACGGGTTCCACATCTGGCAGGTGCGGCCGACGAACTGGTAGCCGCCCGGCCCCTCCATGCCGTAGACGCAGAGATAGGCGCCGCCGATGCCGACCGCGTTCTCCGGCGTCCAGGTGCGCGCCGGGTTGTATTTGGTGGTGACCAGGCGGTGGCGCGGATCGACCGGGGTCGCCACCGGCGCGCCGAGATAGACATCACCCAGCCCCAGCACCAGGTAGCTGGCGCCGAACACGGTCTCGCGCACCGCCTCGATATCGTCCAGCCCGTTGATCCGGCGGATGAACTCGATGTTGCTCGGGCACCAGGGCGCGTCCGGCCGCACCGACTGCATGTATTTGGCGATGGCCAGGCGCGTCGCCTCGTCGTCCCAGGACAGCGGCAGGTGGACGATGCGGGTCGGCACCTCGAGGTCCTCGACCTCCGGCAGCGCCGCCTCGGCCTCGCGCAGCAGGTCGAGCAGCCGGCGCAGCGGCAGGATCCGGCTGTCGTAATGGATCTGCAGCGAGCGGATGCCGGGCGTCAGGTCGAGGATTCCCGGCAGTGCCAGGTCGCGCAGCCGGCCCTGCAGTGCATGGACCCGGAAGCGCAGGGCGAGGTCGAGCACCGCCGGCCCGTATTCGACCAGCAGGTATTTGTCGCCCGCCCGGCGGTAGACCACCGCCTCATGCCCGGGCGCGGCCGGCAGGCGCAGCAGCACCGCGTCGTCCGGGCCGGACTCCGCCTCGAAGTGCGAGGCGGCGAGGGCAGGGACCGACGCCAGCTCGGCGATCATGGCCTCCTGCGCCGCCTCCAGCGCCGCCGCCTCGGCCGGGGCCAGGCGCCGGAACCGGACCTTGTCGCCGGGGCGCAGCTGGCCGATCTTCCACAACTCGGCGGCGACGATCGTCGCCGGGCAGACGAAGCCGCCCAGGCTGGGCCCGTCCGGGCCGAGGATCACCGGCATGTCGCCGGTGAAGTCGACCGTGCCGATGGCATAGGCGTTGTCGTGGATGTTGGACGGGTGCAGCCCGGCCTCGCCGCCATCCGGCCGCGCCCATTCCGGCTTCGGGCCGATCAGCCGGACGCCGGTGCGGCTGGAGTTGTAATGCACCTCCCAATCCGCGGCGAAGAAGCCGGCGATGTCGGCTTCGGTGAAGAAGTCCGGCGCGCCGTGCGGACCGTAGAGGACGCCGATCTCCCAGCGCCGCGCATGGGCCGGCACCAGCTCCGCCGGCAGCGGCCGCGCCGGCCCGGCCTTGGCGGTGCCGAGATGCAGGATGTCGCCGGCCAGGAGCGCACGGCCGCCATGGCCGCCGAACTTGCCGAGGGTGAAGGTGGATCGGCTGCCGAGATACTCGGGCACGTCGAGCCCGCCGCGCAGCAGCAGATAGGCGCGGCACCCGGCGCCGGTGGCGGCGCCGATCCGCAGCACGGCGCCCGCCGAGACCTCGACCGGGCTCCAGAACGGCACCGGCGCGCCGTCCAGCTCGGCCGGCATGGAAGCGCCGGCGAGGCAGATCACCGCCGCGGCGTTGAACTTCAGGGTCGGGCCGGAGACGGTGATCTCCAGCCCCGCCGCATCGTCGGGATTGCCAAGCACTCGGTTGCCCAGGCGGAAGGCCAGCGGGTCCATCGGGCCGGAGGGCGGCACGCCGATCTCCCAATAGCCGACCCGGCCGGGATGGTCCTGCACCGTGGTCAGCGTGCCCGGCGCCAGCACCTCGACCGTCCGGGCGGCATAGGCGAAGCCTTCGAGCGAGCGGGTGGTCATGCCGCCGGCGGCGAAACCCGGGTCCGCCGCCAGCTGGCGCAGATAGCCGAGATTGGTCTCGATCCCCGCCAGCCGGCAGCGCGACAGGGCATCGCGCAGCCGTTCCAGCGCCTCCGCCCGGTCGGCGCCGCGCACGATCAGCTTGGCGACCAGCGGGTCGTAGAAGGGCGTCACCTCGCTGCCGCGCTCGACCCAGGTCTCGACCCGGACGCCCTCCGGGAACGCCACCTCGGTCAGCAGGCCGGAGGAGGGGCGGAAGGCGCGGCCGGGATCCTCGGCATACAGCCGCACCTGGATCGCCGCACCGCGCGCGGGATGGTCGGCGAGGGGCAGCGCCTCGCCCGCGGCCTGGCGCACCATCCATTCGACCAGGTCGATGCCGGTCACCTCCTCGGTGACGCCGTGCTCGACCTGCAGCCGGGTGTTGACCTCGAGGAAATAGGCCTCCTCCGCCGCGGTGTCGTAGACGAACTCGACCGTGCCGGCCGACCGGTACTCGACCGCCCGGCCGAGCCACTCGGCGGCCTCGAACAGCTGCCGGCGCAGGGCGTCGGAGATGCCGGGGGCCGGCGTCTCCTCGACGATCTTCTGGTTGCGCCGCTGGGCCGAGCAGTCGCGCTCGCCCAGCGCCACCACATTGCCCCGGCCGTCGCCGAAGATCTGCACCTCGATGTGGCGGGCGCTCTCGACGAATTTCTCCAGATAGATCCCGGCTTCCTTAAAGTTGTTGCGCGACAGCCGGTGGACCGCCTCGAACATGCTCTCCAGCGCGGCCGGATCGCGGCAGAGCTGCATGCCGATGCCCCCGCCGCCCGCCGTGCTCTTGATCATTACCGGATAGCCGATGCGCGCCGCCTCCGCGGCGGCATGCGCGGCGTCGCGCAGCAGGCCGCTGCCGGGCGACAGCGGCACGCCGGCCGCCTCGGCCAAGGCCCGGGCCCGGTGCTTCAGGCCGAAGGCGCGCATCTGCTCCGCCGTCGGGCCGATGAAGGCGATCCCCGCCGCCTCGCAGGCCTCGGCGAAATCCGGATTCTCCGACAGGAAGCCGTAGCCGGGATGGATCGCCTCGGCGCCGATCGCCCGGGCGGCGTCCAGGATCCGGCCGATGTCGAGATAGCTCGCCGCCGGGGCCGCAGGGCCGATGCACACCGCCTCGCCCGCCGCGGCGACATGCAGCGACGGGGCGTCGGCCTCGGAATGGACGGCGACCGAGGCGATGCCCATCCGGTCGAGCGTGCGGATGATGCGGCAGGCGATCTCGCCGCGATTGGCGACCAGCACCTTGCCGAAGGGGGGGCGCTGCATCAGGCCGCGTCCCAGATCAGCACTTCGATCGGGGTCGGGTTGTAGGCGTTGCACGGGTTGTTCAACTGCGGGCAGTTGGAGATCAGGACGATCACGTCCATCTCCGCCCGCATCTCGACATATTTGCCCGGCCCGCTGACGCCGTCGGCGAAAGTCAGCCCGCCCTCCGGCGTCACCGGGACGTTCATGAAGAAGTTGATGTTGTGGGTGATGTCGCGCTTGGTCAGGCCGAACTGATCGTTCTCGGTCACAGCCAGCAGGTAGCTGTCGCGGCAGGCATGCATGCACTTCTTGTCGAGGGCGTAGCGCACCGTGTTCGATTCCGGCGAGCAGGCACCGCCCAGCGTGTCGTGCCGCCCGACCGTGTCGGCGACGATCTCCAGCATCGGGTTGCCGTCGGTCGAGATCAGCTTCGTGCCGACGCCGAGATAGACGTTGCGCTGCTCGCGGATGGTGTCGACGGCGCTGTAGCGCTCGGCCGGATCGTCGGCGCTGTAGAACAGCGTGTCGGCAGCCTGGTTGCCCTCCAGGTCGACGATGCGGAAGACTTGGCCCTTGCAGACCGGATGCATCCAGTAGGCGCCGGCGGGCACGGTCTCGCGATGAGCGGCGTGGTCGGGGCTGAGGGGGCTTTCCTTGATCATCCGATGCTCCGTCGCCTCAGCCGCAGAGATGGTGGAAGTGGTTGTTGGCGAAGCCGCGCCCGTTCTCGGGGCGGGAGGTGAGGCAGGCATCGTCCGCCGCCACCGGGTCGGCCTTGCCGAAGCGCAGCAGCACCGGCTTGCGCGGATAGTCGTTCGCCGGGTTCAGCGGGTGCGGGCAGGTGTGCAGCAGCACCAGCGTGTCCATCTCGAAGCGCAGCGTGACATGGGCGCCCGGTTCGGCCGCGCCGCCGTCGAAGACCAGGCTGCCATCCGCCTCGGTCCGCACCCGGCTGAACCAGTTGACGTTGGCGGCCAGGTCGCGGCGCCCGAGACCGTATTTCGCGCCCTCGACCAGGAAGCTGTCGCGGCCGTTCTGGGTCCAGTCGTTGCGGTGCTCCTGGTAGCTCTTCACGCCCCAGCGCGCCGCCACCATCGCCCGGGTGGTGTTGCCGCAGACGGTGTCGTGCCAGCCGGCCGTGTCCTCGACGATCGAGCAGAAGACCCGCCCCATGTCGGAATACAGGCAGTGCCCCGCGCTCAGCCGGAAGGTGTGCTGGCCCTTCAGCGTGTCGGGCGCGTTGTAGCGCTCCAGCAGGTTGGCCGGGTTGTAGAACAGCATGCCGACATTGGCGCCGCCCTCGATGTCCACCAGGCGCAGCAGCGTGCCCCGCCCGACGGTGAAGGACCAGTGCTTGCCGCCCGGGATCTCCTCCTCGTGCAGCACGTCGCGGATGCTCATGGGTGCTCTCCGTCCTGGAACTCGTTCACCGCCTTGCGCTTGAACGGGTTCTCCTTGTGGATCGGGAAGGTGATCGTCATCTGCCCGGTCTTGATCTTGCGGCGCAGATGCTTGCAGGCATCGACGCTGAAGCCGGCCAGATGGTCGCCGGCGACGATGCGGTTGTAGCGCGCCGGGTTCTCCGCCGAGACGAATTGCGGCAGCGGCTCGACCACCGTGTGGTAGTCGACGGCGAAGAACAGCGGCAGCGAGAAGCGCTCCCGGCCGGTGTTGACCACCCGGTGCTGCGTCGCCTTGAACAGGCCGTTGGTCCAGCCCTCCAGCATGTCGCCGACATTGACAATGAAGGTGCCGGGGATCGGCGGCGCCTCGACCCATTCATCGGCGGCGTTCATCACCTGCAGCCCCGGCGCCTGCTGGTTCAGGATGGTGAAGCACTCGAAATCCGAATGGGCGCCGATGCCGAGGTTGGTGTTGTTCATCGGCAGCTCGTTCGGCGGGTAGTGCAGCAGCCGCAGCTGCGACGGCGCCTTGCGCGTGCGCTCGGCGAAGAAGCCGTCGGGCAGGCTCAGCCGCGTCTCGAAGGCGCGGAACAGCCGCTCGCCGACCTCGGTGACCCTGGCGTAGTAGTCGCGGATCCCGTCGCGGAAGCCCGGGATCCAGTCGGGCCACTGGTTCGGCACCAGCATGACATTGCCGGCGCGGAAGTCGGGGTCGTCCTCGGCGATCTCGATCGACAGGTCGAAGGCGGCGTGCAGCCGCGGCTTCAGATTGTAGTCGCGCTCGGGCGGACGCTCGACCAGAGGGTAGAGCTCAGGGTCGCCGTCATCGTCCTCGGCGGAGACCGGAATCCAGCCGCGCGTCCCCGGCGAGCGGCTGACATGGACGTGCTGCTTCTGCTCGATCGGCCCGTGATGGAAGGCGCGGGACAGCGCGTAGGTCTGCTCGATCAGCGTCTCGGGCACGCCGTGGTTGCGGATGTAGAAGAAGCCGACCGTCTCGCAGGCATGGCCGATCTCGTCGATGGTTCGGCGCCGGGCGTCTTCGTCGTCGCCGGCCAGCGGGCCGATGTCGATGACGGGAATGGCTTTGAAGGGCAGGAGGCGCGCGCCCATGGCGCCGCCGGACGTCTCAATCTCCTTGTCCACCGTGGATATCCTCTCTCGCCGACCGCGCTGTCCGCGGCCGCGCCTCCGCCGGGGGCGGACGCGCTCACGATGCCATCGTTCCTGGGGATGGCCGGGACCCGCCACCATCGAAGCAAGGCTCATGCCAGTATGCAATCCGAGGAATTCTGCTGCCTCGGCATACAACGCGGCGAGTGCAGTTCATTTTGTGATCAGCTTTTTCTCAGGGCTGCTGCGAGTTTGGGCAGATTTTGAGTCGCCAGGATTGCATGCAATTTTGGCGCGATGTGTGGATTCCCGGCCGATGCCCTGCCTTCCGATGCCGACAAGTTCGGCACCCCGGATATTGGCCCGGGATTTGCTTGACGATTGGGAAACAGGGAGCGGCGCTGCCCCGGCGACCGCACAAGGCAAACGGAGAGGTCGATGAGTGAACAGCACGATCGTGGACCCGCCGGCACATCGCTGATCGAAACCCGAACCGGGGAGGGTCGGGCCGTCTACCGGCCGAACCGCCGGCGCCTGTTGCGGGACGGCGGGCTTCTCCTCGCCGCCGCCGGCCTCGGCATGCCGTCCCTGCGGCCGTCCTGGGCGGCGGAGCGCTCGCTGAAGGTCTCGACCTATGGCGGCTATTTCGAGGAGAGCTTCAACAAATTCGTCTACCCGGCCTTCACCAAGGCCACCGGCATCGCGGTCAATTCGGTCAGCCAGCCCTCGGGCGTGCAGTTCCTGATCCAGCTGGCCGAGGCCAACCGCGCCGGCCTGCCGCCGATGGATCTCTGCACCACGGCGCAGAGCGAGCGGGTGCGCGGCGACCGCAACAAGATGTGGAAAGGCTTCGACACCGCGCGCATCCCGAATCTCTCGAACCTGCCGGATTTCTACGTCGGCAAGGGCGACGGCGGCGTCTACGGCATCGGCGCGATGGCCTGGTACATGACCTTGATCATCAATCCGGAGGAGCTGCCCACCGCGCCCGACAGTTGGAAGGTGTTCTGGGATGCGTCGCATCCGAACGCCTGGGGGGTCAGCTCCGGCGGCCAAAGCTATCTGTTCGAGGTCACCGCCAGGACCTGGTTCGGCGGCACCGAGATCCTTTCGACCCACGACGGCATCCTGCAGGTCATCGCCAAGATGGCGGAGCTGAAGCCCCAGGTGAAGCTGTGGTGGGAATCGGAAGGCACCATGCAGACCGCCTTCGAGAACGGCGAGGTGATCGGCGGCACCTATTTCCACGACGTGGCCGGCGTGATGGCGAAGGCCGGAACCCCGGTGAAGTCGATCTTCCCGCAGGAGGGCGGCGTCATCGATTTCGGGTCCTGGTGCCAGCCCTCGGCCTCGACCAAGGCCGAGGAGGCCTGCGAGTTCATCAACTTCATGTGCTCGCCCGAGGCGCAGGGGCTGATGGCCCGCAATGTCGGCTGCGCGCCGATCATCACCCGCGACAAGACCGACCTGACCGATGCCGAGTTCGCCGCGGTGTCGAGCGAGGTGCCGCCGATCGTGCCGGCGATCGAATCCCGCCTGGCCAATCTCGATTTCATGACGGCGGAGTTCACCAGGATGCTGACCGCCAGCTGACCTCGGAGGACCCGCCATGCTCGGCTTAGAGCTTCGCGAGGTCAGCAAGACCTTCGGCGGCATGCGCGCCGTCGACCGTGTCTCCCTCGCGCTCCCCCAGGGCCAGTTCACCTGCTTCCTCGGGCCGTCCGGCTGCGGCAAGACGACCCTGATGCGCATCGTCGCCGGCCTCGAGCGGCCCAATGCCGGCACCGTCCTGCTCAACGGCAAGGACATCACCGACCAGCCGGCGCACAAGCGGCAGTTCGGCATGATCTTCCAGTCCCTGGCGCTGTTCCCCCATCTCTCGGTCGAGGAGAACATCGCCTACAGCATGCGCCTGCGCGGCTTCGACCGGCGGCAGCGCACCAGCCGCGTCGCCGAGCTGCTGGAACTGATCCAGCTGCCGGACATCGGCAAGCGGAACATCGCCCAGCTCTCCGGCGGCCAGCGGCAGCGGGTGGCGATCGCCCGCGCTTTGGCACAGGAACCGAGCGTGTTCCTGCTCGATGAGCCGCTGTCGGCGCTCGACGCCAAGCTGCGCGAGGAGATGCAGGTCGAGCTGCGGCTGCTGCAGCAGCGGCTCAAGATCACCACCATCCTGGTCACCCATGACCAGCGCGAGGCCATGACCATGGCCGACCGGATCGTGGTCATGGCCAAGGGCCGGGTGCAGCAGGTCGGCGCGCCGCTGGAGATCTACCGCAACCCCGCGAACCGCTTCGTCGCCGACTTCATCGGCCTCAGCAACCTGCTGGACGCCGAGATGGTGGCGCCGGACATGGTCAGCTTCGCCAGCCGGCCGATCCGGGTGACGCCGCCGCGGGAAGCCCCCGTGGCGGGGGCGCGGGTGACGCTGTCGATCCGGCCCGAGGACATCCGCATCGGCCCTGGCGACACCGGTCCCGACGGCAACAGCCTGTCGGCGCGCGTCACCTTCGTGCGCGACGTCGGCGCCAACATCGAGGCCAGGCTGGACTGCGCCGGCCGTCCGATGGTCGCCGTCACCTCGCCACGGGACTGGATCGGTGCCGGCCCCAGCGACCAGGTCCGGATCACCCTGCCGCCCGAAGCCTGCAGGATCCTGACGGAATGACCGACCTGGCCGAGAGGATGACGATCCTCCTGGCGCGGCCCCGCCTGCCGTCCGGGCGGCTGGTCGCGCTCCTCGCCTGGCCGACCCTCGCGATCGTCGGCCTCAGCGCCTTTCCGCTGTTCCTGCTGCTCCAGGTCAGCACGGCCCATCGCGAGCCCGGCGCGCTGTGGTCGCCGGGCTTCGAGTGGACCCAGTACGAGCAGGTGTTCGACGCCACCTTCCTCCGCATGCTGGGCTATTCCGCCGTGCTGGCGACGGTGGTCTCCGTCACCGTCGCGGCGATCGGCCTGCCGCTGACCTATCTGATCACGCGCATGCGGCGGCGCTCCCAGATGGTGTGGCTGGTCGGGCTGCTGACCACCCTGTCGCTGTCGGAGGTGCTGGTCTCCTTCGCCTGGCAGGTCATGCTCGCCCGGCGCATCGGCCTCTCCGACCTGCTGGCCGCCCTCGGCCTGCTGTCCGAGGCGCAGTCGCTCTACCCCAGCGCCGGCGCCATGCTGGCCTGCCTGATCTATCTGACGCTGCCCTTCTCGGTGCTGCTGCTCTACCCGTCGCTGTCGCGGATCGACCGCGACCTGCTGGAGGCGGCGCGGACCATGGGGGCGTCGCCGCTGCGCGGCTTCTTCACCATCGTCCTGCCGCTGATGCGCCGGCCGCTGGTTTCCTCGCTGGTCGTGGTCTTCATCTTCACCGTCGGTTCCTATGTGACGCCGCTGGTGCTGGGCAGGCCCGAGCAGTGGACCGTCGGCGTCCTGATCAGCAACACCGTGCTCGGCGCCGGCAACGTGCCGCTCGGCGCGGCCCAGGCGGTGATCTTCCTCGGCCTCACCCTGCTGCTCACCGGTGCGACCGCGCTGCTCGGCCGCAGGAAAGGGGACAAGCCATGATCCGACACCTGCTGCGGTTGCCGCGCCATATCTTCCTGGCCCTGATCGCGGTGTTCATGGCGGCGCCGCTGGTGGTTGTGGCCGGCGTGTCGCTGAACGCCACCCGGCGCATGTCCTTCCCGCCGGAGCGCTTCGGCTGGAACTGGTACGAGGTCTTCTTCACCACCCCGGCCTGGCTGTCGTCGCTGCAATGGTCGCTGCTGATCGCGGCGGCGGCGGCCCTGGTCTCGACCAGCGTCGCCGTGCCGGTCGCCTATGCGATCTGGCGCTTCAACTCGCGCTTCTCGAAGCTGCTCTCCGGCTTCGGCGCCCTGGCCTTCATGCTGCCGCCGGTGGTGCTCGCGGTGGTGTTCATGATCTTCTGGGGCTTCATCGGCCATGTCGGGCGGGTCGAGAACACGGTGCTGAGCCATGCCGTCGTGCTGCTGGCGCTGCCGCTCGTCACCGTCTCGCTCGGCTTCCAGAGCATCGACCGCAGCGTGATCGAGGTGGCGGAGACGATGGGCGCCACCGACAACTACGTCTTCCGCACCGTGATCGCTCCGATCGTCATGCCCTACGTGCTGTGCGGCGCGCTGTTCGTCTTCGTGCTCAGCATCAACGAATACATCATCGCCTACATGGTCGCCGGCTTCGCGGTGGAGACGCTGCCGATCAAGGTGTTCAACAGCATGCGCCTCGGCTTCGAGCCGACGATGTGCGTCGGCGCGGTGCTGTTCATGCTGCTGGGCGCCGGCACCTTCTGCCTGATCGCGCGGTTCGGCGACCTGCCGAAGCTGCTCGGCGCGGCCAGCCCGCGGGATTGAGGCGATGGTTCCCGACTGGCTCGTGGGCGTCTGGCGCCGCCATCTGATCGCCTTCCCTGACGGGGGTGAGGACCGGACCACCACGGTGTTCTGGCTGCAGACGCGCTCCACCTTTGCCGACATCCGGCTGCCGCGGGAGAGCCTGGCGCTGCCGAAGCTGCCGCGGTCGGCGCTGCCGGCGGAGGCGCTGCCGGTCCTGGCGCGCCAGGACGGCTTCGCCGGGCACACCACGCTGGACGGCGATCTCTGCACCTGGCACCGGTGGATCAGCTACCGCCCGCCCGGCCCGACCCCCGATGCCGGCCGGCTGCGGCTGGAGGGCGGGCTGCTGGTCGAGGAAGGGGTGCACGCCGCCTATCGCGAGGATTGGGAGCGGCTGGACGACGGCGCCGAGGGTACCATGGCCTTCGCCGGCATCGGCGGCCCGTCGCGGCTGCTGGTGCGCGTCGGCCGCCATTTCATCCGCATCGAAGCGCGGAATCCGGTGTCGTACGAGCCGGGCTGCGTGATCGACTACGGTCAGGCCGCGGCGACGGGGGAATGGCGCATCACCCTGTCCACTGAGCCGGACCGCCCGGGTGGCGCCTTCGGGCTGCAGCCGGACGGCGAGGGCGCGGTCGAGAGCGGCACCGGCCTGCGCTGGGTGCCGCTGTGACCTTCGTGGTCAGGCCGCCTGCCGCAGGGCGAAGGCGTCGATGATTTCGGCTGAGGAGCGGCGGGCGCCGGTCTGCAGATACTCCATCGCCCGCAGGGCCGCATCATGGGCGGCGATGCTGGAGCCGGCGACGCAGTCCTCGACCACGCGGCAGAAATAGTCGCCCTGATGGGCGTCGACGAAGGTGTAGTGGACGCAGACATCGGTGAAGCCGCCGACCAGGATCAGCGTCTCGGCCTTCAGCGCCTTCAGCAGGATCTCGAGATCGGTGCCGTAGAAGGCCGAATAGCGCCGCTTCGGCACCGTGTAGTCGCTCGGCAGGATGCCCATCTCCTCGACCGCGAGCGGCGTGGACGGGTCGCCGTCCAGGCAGTGGATGCCCTCGCTGCCGTCAAGCTCGCGGCCGTAGTCGATGCGGTCGCTGCGGTGGATCTCCTGGATGAAGACGATCGGCACGCCCGCGGCGCGGGCCGAATCCACCACCGTGCGGGCGCGGCGGCAGCGCGCCTCGGAATCGGGCATGTGCTCGAGCATCGACTCCGGCCGCCTGGGCATGAAGCTGCCCTTCTGGATGTCGACGACCAGCAGTACCGGCCTGCCGACGATCATGTCCCTGGGTGTCTTCGCCATCCCTGCCTCCTGTCGATGCCTTGTCAGCATCGCCGGCGCGCGCCGGCGGACAAATGCCGCATGCGGCAACATCGCTTTCGGCCGCGCGCAAGTGACGGGGGCTACGAGTCCGGGGTCGATGCGCGCGACGTCCAGGCGTCGAGCTGGGCCAGGAAGGCGGCGAGGACCGGCGAGCCGGGGCCGCGGCGGGTGATCAGCTCGACATCCGAATGGAAGGCGAAGTCGCTCTCCAGCAGCCGGACGAACCGTGTCCGCGGCGCCATCGCCTCGGCGTAGTGGTCTGGCAGATAGCCGATGAAGCAGTCGGTGCCGATCAGGATCGCGGCCGCCTCCATGTGATCGACCAGGGCCGTCCTGCGAAAGGCGGGGCCGATCCTCAGGCGGCCAGTGTCGCTGACCGCGGTGTATCCGACGAAGTCGCATTCCGCGAGATGCTCGATCCGGATGGCGTCGCCGTGCCGGCGGACCAGCGGATGCCCGGCGCTGCAGTAGAGATGGCTGGTCTCCCGGTAGAGGAAGCGATGGGCCAGCTGCCGCAGGCGGCGCCGGCCGATGATCAGCCCGGCGTCGAGGCTCTCGTCGAGGACCGCCTGCTCGATCAGGTTGGACGTCCTGACCGTCAGGTTGATCTGGACATTCGGGTGCGCGGTCTTGAACGCCTTGAGAAGCGAGGGGATCTCGAAATGGTCGTCGGTCATCAGGGTATCGACGATGCCGATGGTGAGCGTGCCGGCCAGCCCGGCATGCAGGGAGCGGATGCCGACTTCGAACCGCTCCAGATCGGCCAGCAGCTGCAGGCTCGCGCCATGGACCCGCTGGCCGTCCCTGGTCAGGGCAAAGCCGGACCGGCCGCGGCGGCAGAGGCGCAGTCCGAGCCTGACCTCCAGGTCCCGGATTGCCCGGCTGATCGCCGGCAACCCCATCTGCAGCTCGGACTCGGCGGTCGAGAATCCGCCGCGCTCGGCCACGGTGCAGAAAATCCTGAGCAGCCGGAGGTCCCCGTCACCGATCCGCGCCGTGAACCCTCGGTGTGCCGTCGGCATGCGTACCGCTCCCAGCCTGTTTCGGGGTGGGCGCGGATCATCGTCACTCCAATTGTCCTTTGCCCGTCGACCGGAGGCGACGCCATGCAATTTTGATGCCGCGCCGGGTCATGACCGCGTGTGCAGTCTGCGCTGATGAGCGTGGCACGAGCCGAGGATCGGGGGGCCCGCAGCGGCCGCTCTTCGGTGGGGCCGCCCATCATCGACGCTGGTCGGAAAGCGGATCAGGTAGCGCGAGAGAGCCAACTCAGACCGAGTTGATCGCAGCCAAGCGCGTTTGGGCGCAGTTGGTTGCGTGTCCGGGAGTTGAACGTAGTTCCGTGTTGGTCCCCTTGCTATACGGCAATAGCCAGCTCGTATGGGTATCGGTGGTATCCTGTCCCCGCAACCAAAATGACAGAAGCCCCCGTCTCCGACGGGGGCTTCTTGCTTTGGCGCCCTGTGCGCCAAGCCGAATCACTCAGCCTGTCCACAGGACCAAATCACTCGCAACCAGCTGCGCGGTGGAAGCGGGCCGCGCTCCAAAGCAGGCCTTTCGCTCGACGCAGCATCGTTCTGTCTCAGTTCAGAACGATCTCGACCCGGCGGTTCTGCGGCTCGCGGACGCCGTCGGCCGTCGGCACCAGCGGGTCGGCCTCGCCGACGCCGCGGACGGTGATCAGGCCGTCGGCAACGCCGTCGGCCACGAGTTCGCGGCGCACGGCCTCGCCGCGACGGACCGACAGAGCCTGGTTGTACCGGTCCGAGCCCGAGCGATCGGTGTGCCCGGTGACATTGATCTGCGTGGTCGCCCCCTGAAGCGCATCCGTGGCGGCCGAGGCGACGATCTGCTTCGCCTCCGGCGTCAGCCTCGAACTGTCGAAGTCGAAGAACACCAGATAGCTGCGGGCCTGGGTGACCTGTGTGACCTCGGGCGGCGGCGGCGGCGGGGGAACGAAGGTGTAGCGCACGCCGGCCAGGAAGCTGTGGTTGTTGTTGCTGTCCGAGGTGATGCGCTCGCCCTTGTCCTTGAAGGTCGGCCCGGTGGTGCCGAGGTAGCGGTATTCCAGCGTGGCGGCCAGGGCCGGGCTGAAATTGTAGGCGACGCCGGCGATGCCCGCATAGGCGAAGGCCGTCTGCGTGTCCTGAAAGAACTGGTCGTTGCTGCCGCGGAAATCGGCGCTGATGATGCCCAGCCCGACGCCGCCGCCGATATAGGGCACGAAGGGCGAGCCGAACTCGAAATCGTAGTAGCCGTTCACCATGATCCCGAGGGTCGTCTGATGGTTGTTGCCGTCGTGGCTGTTCTCGCGAATGCTCACCTCGAGGTCGGCGCGCAGGCTGCCCCAGTCATAACCGCCATAGATATTGCCCGCGGGGCCGACGTCGTAGTTGTCGATGTTCAGGTTGTTGTCCTGGAGAAGGTTGATGCCGGCACCGGCGCCGACATAGAACCCGGTTCCCTGCTGGGTCTGGGCCAAGGCTGATGTCGCGGCCATCAACGTGGTGGCGACAGCGGCGAAGCTGGCGAGTTTCAGCATTCGTCCCTCCTTAACTGGCTTTCGTCGGTCCACTTCACCCGGACCATAGGTGATGGGAGGGGTGGGCAATTTGATCTGGCGCAAATTCTCAACCAAGCTGTGGAGCGTTGCGCGAGGGACACACCTTCTCTCGGCACAACACCGAACCGAGCCCGGACCCCTGGTTCGCATCAGCTGATCGTGCCGGCGATGCGGTCGGCGAGTTCGCCCAGCGCGTCGCTCATGGCCCGGACCTCGGTCGCGGCGGTGTCGTCGGCCGGGCGGCGGGTGATGCGGGCGGTCTCGGTCTTGGCCCGGCCGCCGGATTTGCGCCGCAGCCGCCACTGCGCCTCCAGCACCACGGTGCCGTCGGCGTCGGGGTCGAAGCGGCTGAGCGCCAGCTCGACCGTCAGCGCCTCGTCGCCGGACAGCGTCCGGCTGGTGGTGACCACCGAGCCGGCCGGAAGCCGCGCCATCAGGTCGTCGGCCAGCACCCGCTGCACCATGTTGGCCAGCGGCTCGCCCCAGCGCTCGAATTCGTCGACGCCGAGCTGGACCGCGCTCGAGCGGCGGACGATCTGCGGCCGGTCGAGATATTTCGGGATGTCGACCAGCGCTACCGAGGCCGTCACCGGCCGGCCTCCGACCGAGGCACCCGGCACCGTCACCAGGGTGTAGACCTTGGGCGGCGTCGAGGAGCAGGCGGCGAGCGCCGTCCCGGCCAGCAGGGCGGTGAGGGCGGCCCGGCGGGACAGCATCATCAGTTCAACCCCTGGGTCTTGCCCCGGATCAGCGACTCCGGATGCTGCTCCAGATAGTCGGTGAGAACGCGGACCGAGCGCAGCGTGTCGTCGACCTGGCTCATCAGCCGGGTCAGGTCGCGCTTGAAGGTCGAATCTGCGCCATAGCCCTGGTTGATCGAGCCGAGCGTGCCGCTCAGCCGCTGCACCGCCTGCTGCGCCGTGGTCAGGACCGGCGGCAGCTTCTGCATCACCGGGCCGAGATCGGTGCTGGCTTGGCCCAGCAGCTGCTGGGCCGAGGCCAGGGCGCCGGACAGGGAGCGCAGCGACTCCGTGATGTCCGGCGAGGACGCCAATGACTCGAAGGATTTCAGCGTGGCATTGGCCTGCTGCACCACCTGGTCGAGCGGCAGGGTGGACACCTTCTCGAGAATGCCATTGATCGACTTCACCGCGGCGGCAAACTCGCCCGGCACGGTCGGGATCACCGGGTAGCGATCGCCCGTACCCAGCTCCGCCGGCGCCGCGTCCGGCATGAAATCGAGCGAGACCATCAGCTGGCCGGTCAGGAGGCTGGCCGTACGAAGCTGCGCCCGCAATCCGCGTCGCACCAGCTCGGGCATGTACCCGCCGCTGCCGAAGCCCTGCTTCTGGCCGATCAATGTGATCCGCTGCGGCTCCAGCTCGATCACCACCGGGATGCGCAGATGATCGGCCGCCACGTCGTATTCGAGCCGGATATCGACCACCCGGCCGACCTTGATGCCGCGCCATTCCACCGGCGCATCGGGCTCGAGCCCCCCGACCGATCCGTCGAAATAGACGAGATAGGGCAGGCGGATGGTGTAGTCCGCGTCCTGGCTGCTCGTCGCGTCGTGGTACAGGGTGAAGACGGCGTCAGTCTTGGCCGGCTCGCCGGTCCGGGCGGTGGCCGGGGTGTCGAAGGCGATGCCGCCGGCCAGCACCGCCGCGAGCGATTCCAGCTGGATCTTGAAGCCCTGCGTGCCGGTGTCGATCGAGATCCCCGAGGCGTTCCAGAACCGGGTTCCGTCATGGACGTAGCGGTCGTAGGGCGCTCGCACGAAGGCGTGGATGGTGACTCCGGCCTCGAGATCGGAGGAATCGAAGCCGGTGACCTCGCCGACCTGGATGTCGCGGAAATAGATCGGCGAACCGGGCCCGACCGAGCCGACCCGATCGGCCTTCAGCAGATAGGGCGTGCCGGGCACGTCGGCCCGCACCACTGGCGGCTCCTCCAGCCCGGTGTAGCTCCGCTCCTCGGCGCCCTGGCCGGGGTCGAAATCGATATAGGCGCCCGACAGGATTGTGTTGAGGCCGGACACGCTGCCGGTGAGGGAGAGCCGAGGCCGCACTACCCAGAAGCGGGTGCCCTCGCGCAGATGCGGCGCTGCCTCCTTGGTCATCTCGGCGGTCACCTCGACATGGCTCAGATCCTCGGACAGGGCGAGGCTCTTGACCGTGCCGAACACCACCTCCTTGTGCTTGATCAGGGTCTTGCCGGCCTCCAGCCCATCCGCGGTCTGGAAGGTGATGGTGATGGTCGGCCCCTTCTCGGAAAAGGTGATCCAGGCGAGGTAGACGCCGACCAGCGCCGCCACGATCGGCACCAGCCAGATCGGCGACAGCCGCCGCTTGCGGTCGATGCGCGCCGCAGGCGCCGGAGGCGGCATCGGCACGGTCGTGTCGCGAAAGGCTTGGACCTCGGTCATGAGTTCTCTCCCGCCGCGTCCCACATCAGGCGCGGATCGAAGGTCATCGCCGCGATCATCGTCGTGATCACGACGGCGGCGAAGGACACGGCCCCGAACCCGGGCTCGATGGTCGCCAGCGCGCCGAGCTGGACCAGCGCTACCAGGATCGAGAGCATGAAGATGTCGATCATCGACCAGCGGCCGACCGCCTCGACGATGCGGTAGATCACGGTGCGGTTGCGCAGCTGCCGCGTGGCGCCGCGTTCGGTCGTGACCAGCAGGTAGATCAGGCCGACCAGCTTCAGCACCGGCACGGTGAAGGAGGCGAAGAACACCAGCAGCGCCAGCGGCCACATCCCGGCATCGGCCAGCTCGATCACGCCGCTCATGATCGTGTCCGGCGTGCCGGTGCCCAGCGAGATCACGGTCATCACCGGGAACAGGTTGGCCGGGATGTAGAGGATGATCGCGGTCACCACCAGCGCCCAGGTGCGGTTCAGGCTCTCCGGCCGCCGTCGGTGCAGCGCGGCACCGCAGCGCGGGCAGTCGCCATGGCTTCCCGCCGGCGGGTTGGAGACCAGGCCGCAGCCATGGCACAGGCAGGTCGGGCGGCACGGATCGACCGGCGGCGGGATCGGCACCAGGCCGCGGCGCTCGAACTGCCGCCACACCGTCTCGGTGTCCAGGCTGGCGCCGGCGGCGATGATCGCCAGCATCAGCCCGCCGACCGAATACAGGCCCGGGCCGATGACGACGGTGGCGAGGTCGACCAGCTTCACATAGGCGACGAAGACGCCGAGCATGTAGACCTCAATCATCGCCCAGGGGCCCAGCAGGTCGGCCCAGCGGTACAGAAGCGGCAGCCAGCGCGGCGGGCGCCTCAGGCGCAGGCCGCCCAGCACCAGGGCCAGCGTGCCGAGCCGCAGGGCGGGGGCGACGAACATGGTCAGCCCCACCACCGCCGCAAGCTCCCACAGCCCCTGGTGATAGAGGGCGAAGATGCCGGTGACGAGGCTTGCGACCTGCACCCGGCCGGAGATCTCGAGCGAGATGAACGGCAGGAAATTCGCCATCAGCAGCAGCACCAGCCCGGCGCATGTCCAGGCGAAGGCCTGGTCCAGGGAACTGGCGCGGAACTTGTGCAGCGTGGCGCCACAACGGACGCAGCGGGCGGCGGTGCCGTCCGGCAGCACCGGCACGGCGTGCCGCAGCCCGCACTCATGGCACTCCATCAGCCGGCGCGGGGCACCAGCATCTGCGACCTGTGCATCAAGCTCGGAGCGCTGGCTCATCCTGCGGTCCGATCACGTCTGATCCGCCCTAGGGCGTCAGCTCTTCCCAGCTGGCGTCGGGGGCGAAGGATTGGATGGCGGCGGCCAGGACCTCGGTACGGTCGCCGAGATCCCTTTCCAGGATCTGCCCGTGATGGCTGACCAGGAAGGTCGTCCGGCCGGTCTCGCCATAGTCGGCCGGCACCGCGATCATGGCGAAGCCGGCGATCATGTTGCCATTGATGATGTAGTCGTAGCGGCCGCCCGGAACGCCGTCCTCCTGCCGGGTCAGGATCCGGAAATAGTAGCCGTGATAGGGATCGCCGGCCTTCCGGGTCTCGAAATAGCTCATGTCCTCGGTCACCAGCGGCCCGAAGGGGCTGGGATCGGCATCGGTCGTATCCGGCCAGTAGAGCCCGTCCTGCCGGCCCGGCGTGCTGACCAGCTTCTGCGCGTATTCCTGCACGCCGTCCCCGTCGCGATCCTTCGAGGCATAGGCCATCTGCGCCGGCCCGTAGGCGCGCATCACCTCGATCGCGTTCAGCTCGTTGGCGCCGATGCGGCGGGCCAGGATCTCGTCCAGCCCGTCCTCGGTGTCGAAATGCCAGCCCTCCGCATCGCGGACGATCTGGATCGGGAAGGTCCAGCCGTCCGTGCCCATCTCGATGGTCCGCTGGTCGCCGTCGCCCTCCAGCTTCACCCCCGCCTTGGCCGCCGCCGCCACTTCCTCCAGCCCCGCTGCGGTATCGCCGGGGTCGTCCGGCAGCAGATCGTCGCGGTAGCGCGTGCCGAGGATGCGCAGCAGCCCGTCGACGTCCTTTGCCTCCAGCGCCTGGACCAGCGCCGCATTGGCCGCCTCGGGCGAGTCGAAGCGCTGCGGTCCGTCGCCCTCCTGCGCCCGGGCCGGCGCGGTCGCTGCCAGCATGGCCAGCAGCGCGGCCTGGACGAGGCAGGGCTTCCAGGGATGCTTGATCGATGTCGCCATGACATGTGCTCTCTGCTTCGAGTTCAGCGGCGACGGCCGCCACCACCACCGCCACGACCGCCCATGCCGCGGCCACCCCCGCCGCCACGATGGCCGCGATTGGATTCCATGCGGGTGCGGCTGCCGCTCGACACCCCGCCGAAGGCGCGGGAGCCGCCGCCGCGCTGCCGGACGGCCGGGGATTGCTGGCGAGACGGCCGGTTCATCTGGCGCTGGGTCGGGCGGCCGGGCGAGCCGGCGGACGGACGGCGGGGCAGGTCGAGGCTTTCGCGGCCGCGGGTGGATGCCCGGCCGGTTTCGCGCCTGGGCTGCACCCCGCCGAAGGTGTTTCCCCGGCGGGCCGAACCGTCGCCGACGCGCTGCCGCTGCGTCCCGGCCCTGTTGGCGCCCTGACGCTGGCGCAGCCCCTCGGCCGCGGCCCGCTGCGTCGGCGCCAGCCCCTGGGCCTGCCGGCGCGGCCGGTCGGCATTCTGCCGCAGCCTGCCGGCGGCGCCTGCGTCCGGCTGCCAGCGACGCTGCCCGCTGTCGCCCACCCGGTCATGCGCGCCCCGGAAATTCTGGCGGTTCTCGTTGATGCGGGACTGCAGCGCCGCCCGGTCGGTGTTCTTCAGGACGCCGTTGTTGACGAAGTTGTTGAAGTTGACGTCGCCATTGATGTCGGAGCGGACCCGGTCGACCTTGTCCCAGTCGACGTTGTCCCAGTTGATATCGTCAAAGTCGACATCATCGAAATCGATGTCGATGTCGTCATCGTCCCAGTCCATGCCATAGCCGACCGCCGTGCCGAACAGGAGGCCGGTGAAGAAGGGGGCGGCGGGATACTGGTAGTTGAGATAGGGCTCGGGGTAGGTGATGGGTGGCGCGGCCGCGTAGCCCTGGTTCACGACAACGCCCGGATCATAGGCCGGGACATAGGCGACATCGGGATCGGTGCTGGTGATGGTGATGGGCTCGGCACTGCCCGCGGTGGCGGTCGTGGCCACGGTCTGCACGACCGAAACCTGCTCGTTGGAAGCCAGGTATCCGGCCTTCATCGCCTCGGACCGGATCGCCTGGATGGCGTCGAGCACCTGCTCCAGGTTGTCGGTGACCGCCTGGCCGAGCTGCGTGGTCCAGTCGAGATCGGAATCCATCAGCTTCAGCGCCTCCGGATAGTTCAGGAGGGCGATGACCGATGGATCCCAGGTCGGGTCGGGGGTCAGAGACGAGTCCTGCTCCCGTTTGCCGAGGAACCGGACGGCCTCGACCACGTCGAGCGTCGCGGTCGAGGCCGGCAGGACCAGCGACAGCACGTCGTCGGGGTACAGCGCGATGCGGGCGACCAGGACCCGCAGGTCGGTCGTCTGAGCGGCGCCGGCCACGGCCGTCGGCGTCACCGTCTGCGCGGCCGCCGGGGGCGGCCCGAGGAGTTGGGCCGCAGCCAGGGCGAGGATGGCGGCAATCATGAGCTGCAGCCGCCTCCGCCGCTCGCGGCGCCAAGATGCATCGGGCTTCGGAATGATCTGCGCGCGGGACATGGCGACCTCGGCACGGCGAACTGGCGCTGTCGGCCGGCGACCGCCCGGCTTGAAGCCAGGTGGCGAGGCATGCACAACCGCGTACGCAACGTTACTGCCGATCCGCAGCGGCTGTTTTGATCTGGCGCATTTTTGCGCTGTTTCGGACCTACGCTGTCGCCGCAGGAGGATGGACGAGCTCCAGCCCCTGCTGCGCCACGGCGGCCGCAGGCTCGCCGCCAGCGACCTGCACGGTCGGAAAGGCGAATTTGATGCCGTTCTCGTCGAACGCCGTCTTGATCAGCGCATAGGCCCGGCGCCGGATCACGAACTGTTCGCCGGGCTTGGTCATGATCTTGAGCCGGATCTGGATCGCGAAATCGCCGAACTGCTCGACGCCCTGCATCTTCAGCGTCTCGAGGATGTGCGGCCCCATGTCGGGATCCTCGGCCAGCTGGCGGCCGATCTGCTTCACCAGCTTCTTCACCTGGTCGAGATTGGTGTCGTAGGTGACCCCGACGCTCAGCTTGTCGATCACCCAGTCGCGGCTCATGTTCTGGATCGCGCCCAGCTCGCCGAACGGCACGGTGAACAGCGGGCCGCGGTGGTGCCGCAGCTTCACCGAGCGCAGGCTGAAGGATTCGACGGTGCCTTTGTACGAGCCGCTCTGGACGTATTCGCCGACGCGGAAGGCGTCGTCGAGCAGGAAGAACATGCCGCTGATGATGTCCTTGACGATGGTCTGGGCCCCGAAGCCGATGGCGACGCCGACGACGCCGGCCCCGGCGATCAGCGGCCCGATCTCGACGCCGAGCGACGACAGGGCCATCAGCGCCACCATGACCAGCAGGACGATGAAGATCACGTTGCGCAGGATCGGCAGAAGGGTCCTGAGCCGCGCCTGCCGGCGGCCGGCCTCGCTGTCCGGCTTGCCGGCGGCCGGTGCCGCGATGGTCCGGTCGATCACCGTCCGCAGCACATGCCAGGCGACATCGGCAAGGAGGATTATGATCACGGCATTGATCGCGCCGCGGATCAGCCGGGTGAGCGGGCTGTCGCCGGCGGTGAGGGCGCCCAGGTCGACATGCAGGCCGCGGGCAAGTAGCAGCGCGGCGCCGATGATCAGGGCTGCCCGCACCGCCCGTTCCAGGCCGATGGCCAGCACGCTTCGGCCCGCCTCCGCGCCGGCGCCGTCGGCCGGCCGGAGGGCGTGGTTCACGGATCGCTGCGTCACTCGGATCGCGGCCGGCAGCCCGACCAGCACGACGCCGATCCAGAACATCCCGACGGCGCCGACGACCCAGAACAGCCACAGCGCGATGAAATAGACGGAAAGGAGCCAGGCGCCCACCGACCCGATGCGCCGGCGCGGTCTTGGCGGGTCGTCGGCGGCGGCGTGCGGCCGGCGCCAGGCGATCTCGATGCCGAGGGCAAGCAGGCCGAGACCAAGGACATAGGCGACGATCTGGCGCGTCGGGATAGCGAGGCCGAGCGGGTCGAGCAGCTGGACCGTGGTCCAGCCAAAGGCGAGCCAGCCGGCGAAGATCCCGAGCCGGATGTGCCAGAAGCGGGCGGCGCCGTCGTCCGTCGGCACGATCCGGAGCTGCCCGTCCTGCCGGGACCCGCCGGGTGCGAGCAGGGCGCGGCTGACGACGAGGGCGAGGCGCAGGGCGACGAAGGCGACGAGATAGCCCAGCACGAGCTCGCGCAGAAGGACCGGCCATTCGAGTGCGAGGAAGGCGCCGATGCTGCCCAGCGAGAAGATCGCCAATGAACCGAGGTCGTAGCCGAACCGTGCCCCGATCAGGCGCAGGCGGGCGCCGAGCGTACCGGCCTCGGCCGAACGGATCCAGGCGCGCAGGCCGGTCGTCGCCCGCCGGAACAGCCATTCGGCGCCGAAGCCCAGCGCGACGAAGCCGAGCACGAGCACCAGCACCCGTGGCTGGCCTCGCTCCTGGATCTCGCGAGACAATGTGGCGCCGGCACGCTGGAATTCGGCCGGCAGCATGGGCACGGCCGTAACCAGCGCTGCCACGTGCCGGCGGATCTTCTCCAGGCGTGTCGAGAGATCGTGGGAGGGCGAGATCTCGGCTGCGGGCGCGTCGATCGGGGCAGGAGATCCCGTCATATTGGACTTGGCGGCGACGCCCTGCTGCGCGAGCCAGTCGCGCACGGCAGGATCCGCCAGCAGGTCGAGGAACTGCCGCACTGCCGGTTGCGGTTCAGCTGTGGCCGGCGTGTTCTCTGCCGCGAGGGCCGGAAGACCGCCGCAGCATCCTGCGAGGACGAGCACGGCGAGCCATCGCCGGACCGCCCCAAGCGTGGCCGGAAGGGCCATCCCCGTCGACCGGATCTGCAGTGTCAGCCTCACGCGCCCCCCCGGCTCTCCGAGCCTGCTGTCGCCGTCGCCATGCCGCCCGCGCTCGGGCCTGGTCGTTGTGGGGACGGCGCCCGATCGGTGGCCTTCGGTTCGGTTCGGCGCAGACGGTAGAGCGTGGCATAGAGGACCGGGAGGAGGATCATCGTGAGCACCGTGCCGTAGCTCAGCCCCGCCATGATGGTGACCGCCAGGCCGACCCAGAAGACGTCGGGGAGGAGCGGGATCACACCCAGGACTGTCGTTCCTGCGGCGAGAAGCACGGGCCGCAGGCGTGAGACGGCCGCCTCGATCGTGGCCGTGTAGCGGTCCTGCCCGCGGGCGATGCCGGTCTCGATCTCGTCGAGCAGGACCAGCCCGTTCTTGATCATCATCCCGGCGAGGCTCATCGCCGCCAGCAGCGCGACGAACCCGAACGGCACGCCCGTGATCAGCAGCCCGAAGACCACCCCGGCCAGGGCGAACGGGATGGTGAGCGCGATCACGAGCGGCGGCCGCAAGGCGTTGAACAGTGCCACCATGATGAAGGCGGTGACCGCAAGCGCGGGGATCACGCCGGGGATCAGCGAGGCCTGGCTCTTGGTGCTGTTCTCCTGCTCACCGCCCCACTCGACGCGGTAGCCCGGCGGCAAGGCGAGAGCCTCGATCCTGGGCGCCACATCCTTGTACAGCGTCGGGAAGGTGACGCCGAGCGCCGGGATGGCCTGGACGGTGAGAGTGGGCCGACGGTTGTAGCGCGCGATCACCGCCTGCTGCGGGGCGAGATCGACGCTGCTCACCACCTGCGCCAGCGGCACCGCGGAGGTGCTGGCCACGCCGCGCACGCCCAGGACATCGATATCCTCGGGACGGGTGCGCTCCGCCTCGACGTTGCGCATCACGATCGGGATGATCTCGTCGCCGTCCCGGAACAGGCCGATCGGCAGGCCGTCATAGGTGCGGCGCGTGGTGCGGGCGATGTCGTCGCGGGTGATGCTGGCCCAGCTGGCGCGTGCGGCGTTGTAGTCCGGTCGGATCTCCAGCACCGTCTGGCGCCAGTCGGTCTGGCTGAGCCCGGAATAGGGGCTCGCCCGCAGGAGATCCAGCACCTGGTTGCCGACCATGCGAAGGGTGGCGGCGTCGGCGTCGCCGGGGCCGCTGATGCGCAGCTCGAACTTCCAGGTGTCGCCCGGCCCGACGGTGAACTTGCGCAACGGCACCAGGGCCTCGGGGAAGCGATCCGCCAGCCAGGGCTGAAGCCCTGCGATCAGGCTGTCGATCTCGCTTTGGTCATGGACGTTGACGACGATCTGGCCATAGGCGGAGTTCTCGGCCTCCGGCTCGACCGGAAGGTAGAAGCGCGGCGGCCCGCTGCCGATGAAGCTCGCCACCTCGGCCACGCGCGGATCCTGCCGCAGCCGGTTCTCGACCTCGGCGAGGTCCTCGGACACCCGCTCGATCCGGGTGCCCTCCGGCATCCAGTAATCGATCATGAACTTCGTCATCGCCGCGTCAGGAAAGAACAACTGGGTGACGTTGCCGTAGAGGGACCCCGCCAACACGAGTATCGCGACGGCACCCGCGATGGTCAGGAACCGGATGCGAATCGCGCCATGCAGAAGCGCCCGGAAGGCGCGGTAGAAGCGGCCAGCGTAGGGATCGGCCCCCGTCACGGCCTGTGGCTTCAGCATCGCCATGCATTGCAGCGGCGTGACGGTGACCGACAGGATCCAAGAGGCGAGCAGCGAGATCGCGACGACCGAGAACAGGGTGGCGCAGTATTCGCCGGCGCTCTCATCCGAGGCGAAGATCGGGTAGAACGCCATCACCGCGATCACCGTCGCGCCCAGCAGCGGCATCGACGGCTGGGTGGCCGCCTCGATCGCCGCGGCGCGGGGTTGCATGCCCCGGTCGATGCGCACCGCATAGCCGTCTGCGACCACGATCGCATTGTCGACCATCATGCCGAGCGCGATGACCAGCGCGCCGAGCGACATGCGCTGGAGATCGATTCCGAAGATCGCCATCAGCAGGAAGGTCGCCGCCACCGTCAGCAGCAGCGCCGTGCCGATGATGACGCCCATGCGCCAGCCCATCGGAATCGCCAGGCAGGCGAGCACGATGACGATGGCCTCCAGCAGGCTGACGAAGAAGCCCTTCACCGACAGCGCGATGGTCTCGGACTGCCAGTTGACCTTCTCGATTTCGATACCGACCGGGAGGTCGCGCACGAGCTCGTCGAGCCGCCGGTCGACGGCCTGCCCGACCTTCACGACATTCTCGCCCGGGCGGTTGGTGAGGGCGATCCCGATCGCTGTTTGGCCGTTGAAGCGCATGAGCTGACGCGGCGGATCCTGGTAGCCCTCGCTGATCTCCCCGACATCGGCCAGCCTGATGATCTCGTTGGCGCTCCGTTCGATCGGCCGACTGGCCGACTGGATGAGGTCGAGCGTGCTCGGCTGCAGCACCAGCTGGCCGAGATCCTCGGCCTGCGGAAAGGTGCCGGTGGGCGCGATCCTGAGCTTGCTGTCGCCGACGAACACGCGCCCGCCGTCGACCACAGCGTTCTGCGTCTGCAGGTCGCGTGCAATGGTGAGCTCGGAGATGCCGAGCTGCGCCAGCTGGCTCTGGCGCACGTCGAGATAGACCCGGCGCTCCTGCGCGCCCCAGAGATCGACCCGGGCCACCCCGGGGACGAGGCTGAGCTCGCGTTTCAGCTCCTCGGCATGGTCCTTGAGCTCCCCCGGGCTGAAGCCGTCGCTGGTGACGGCGAGCAGCAGGCCGAACACGTCGCCGAAATCGTCGATGACGACCGGCGCGTCGGCGCCGGGGGGAAGCTCGCGCGTGGCGTCATTGGCTCGGGCCCGGACCTTGTCCCAGATCGCTGGCAGATCCGCCGAGCTGTACGAGGCCTTGATGTTGACCTTGATCCGTGACCACCCGGCCCGCGAGTAGCTTTCCAGGGAATCGAGCTCCTTCAGCTTCTGCAGCTCGATCTCGATCTTGTCGGTGACCTCCTGCTCGACCTCCTCCGGGCTGGCCCCGGGATAGGTGGTCGAGACGATCGCGGTCTTGACGGTGAACTCCGGATCCTCGAGCTGGCCGAGCGCGAAGTAGGACGCGAACCCGCCGAGAAGGATGAGCGCAGCCCCGAACCAGGTCACCGTCGGGTGGTCGACGGCCGAGGCGGCAATGCTCATGGCGCGCGCTCCGTCTCCGGCAGGCGCACCTGCTCTCCCTCGACGAGGCTGTTGGCTCCGGCCATGACGATCCATTCCCCGGCCGAGATGCCGTCGGAGATCTCGACGCCGCCCCTGACCGTCCGGCCGACCGATACCGGCCGCAGCGATACGGTCTTGGTAGCGGGATCGATCACCCAGAGGCCCATGGCGTCGCTGCCAGGCTTGATCGGACGGAGGGCGGAGGGCGGCACGACGCGTGAGGCGCTGGCTTCCACTCCCGCCTTGACCGACTTCACCCGGACCGACCCTGCCATGCCGGGCAGGATCGAGACGTTCTCCGGCTGCTCCATCACGACCGTGACCGGGTAGGTGCGCGTGGTGCGCGAGGCCTCGGCACCGATTTCGCTGACCGTGCCCGTCAGCTCGACGTCGTGAAAGGCATCGAACCGCACGCTCATCGTATCGACCAGGGGGGCGAGCGCGATCAGCGTCTCGGGAATATCGACGACGATCTCGATCCGGCGAAGATCGAGTAGCCGGATGATCTGCTGCTGGGCGCGGACGTCTTCGAAGGCCTTCGGATAGACCGCCACGACGCGGCCTTCGAAGGGTGCAGCCAGCGTCGTGTCGCCAAGGTCAATGCTGGCCTTGGTCAGCGCCGCACGCACCGATTCGACCCGCGCCTCCGCGGTGTCGCGCTCACCCTGCGAGGTATCCAGGCGTGCCTTGGAATAGGTGCCGCTCTCGACCAGCGGAACGACACGCTTGTATTGCTCGTCCTTGGCCCTGAACTCGGCCAACGCGGCATTGAGGTCGGATTCGAGCCGCGTGACGTCGGCCCGGTAAGGACCGTCATCCAGCCTCGCGACGGTTTCGCCATTCTCGACCACCTGTCCGACCTTCACCGGAATGTCGAGGATGCGGCCGGGAACACGGAATGACAGGCCGGCATCCGTCTCGGCGCGGGCACGGCCGATGAACTGGCGCTGCCCAAGCGATTCCACTGACCCGACCTGGACCGCCGAGACCGGCCGCGGGGGCCTCGGCGTCTCCGCCTGCTGTTCGTCGTTGCACGCGCCCAGCAGAGCCGCGAGCAGGAGGGCCGCAGCAGCGCTTGCTCTAGACATCCAAGTCTCCTTCACGACCGGTCAAGGAGCCGATGAAGCGGGCGTCGGAGCGGCCTATCCTGCTCGTTCGGAGCATGTCCATGACCGAGCTCTCAGTCACGATGAGGCCGGTATAGCGCCAATGGCGGGCGTCCGATTTGCTCCAGCGCAAATACGGTGGCGTCCGCCCGTGCTAGTGACGTCGGCTCATCCTGGCCTGCGCCTGCGCCCGGACGGGAGAGCGCAATGCTCGTGTCTCACACCAAAATATTCGACATCGTCGGCGACATCATTCGCATCAAGGTCACGTCCGGAGGGGCGGGCGACGAGAGCCGCCCCTGCCTGAACGATCTCGCCGTCGTCGACAGCGACCGCGGTTTCCGGTCGCTGGCGCAGGTGATCAACATCGACCGGGACGTCATTTCGCTGCAGGTCAATTCCGGCACCAAGGGGCTGCCGAACAACGCTTCGGTGCGCTTCCTCGGCGAGCCGATGCGCGTGACCTATTCGGACAACATCCTCGGGCGCGTCTTCGACGGGGCGGGCAAGCCTATCGACGGCGGGCCGGAACTGTCCAATGACCCGACGGTGCCGATCGGCGGCCCGTCCGCCAACCCGATGAAGCGGGTGCTGGCGTCGCGGATGATCCGGACCGACGTGCCGATGATCGACGTCTTCAACTGCCTCGTAGAAAGCCAGAAGATCCCGATCTTCTCGGTCTCCGGTGAGCCGTACAACCAGCTGCTGGCCAGGATCGGCATCCAGGCCGATGCCGATGTCGTCGTCTTCGGCGGTCTCGGCCTGATCTTCGACGACTACGCCTATTTTCGCCGGCGGTTCGAGGATGCCGGGGTCTTCCCGCGCACGGTGATGTTCATCAATCAGGCCTCGGACCCGGTGGTCGAGCGGCTGCTGGTTCCAGACCTGACCCTGGCCGTCGCTGAAAAATTCGCGGTTCAGGAGGGCAAGCGCGTGCTGGTGCTGCTCACCGACATGACCGCCTTCGCCGACGCGATGAAGGAGGTCAGCATCGCCATGGAGCGGGTGCCGGCCAATCGCGGCTATCCTGGCGACCTCTATTCGCAGCTGGCGCGCCGCTACGAAAAGGCGTGCGACTTCAAGGGCTCGGGCTCCGTCACCATCCTCGCGGTGACGACGATGCCGGGCAACGACCTGACCCACCCGGTTCCCGACAACACCGGCTACATCACCGAGGGCCAGTTCTATCTGCACAGCGGCGTCATCGATCCCTTCGGGTCGCTGTCCCGCCTCAAGCAGCATGTGATCGGCAAGGTCACGCGCGAGGACCACAGCCAGATCATGAACACCATGATCCGCCTCTATTCCGGCGCGCGCGACGCCGCCCAGAAGCAGGCGATGGCCTTCGAGCTGTCCGATCACGATCACCGGCTGCTGAAGTTCGGCGACCTGTTCCGCAAGCGCTTCATGGACATCGAGGTGTCGCTGCCGCTCGAAGCGGCGCTCGACCTCTGCTGGCAGACGCTCGCCGAATGCTTCGAGCCGGGGCAGCTGCTGATGAAGCAGGCCCTGGTCGACAAGTACTATCCGGCCACGGCCGGGCAGAAGAGCGAATCCGAGGCTGCCTGATGGCCAAGCCGGCACTCAACAAGTCGACGCTCGCCCGCGAGACGCGCCAGCTCGCCGAGTACCGGCAGTTCCTGCCGTCGCTGGAGCTGAAGCGGCTGCAGATCCTGGCCGAGCGCGCCCGGGCCCGCGACGGCCTCGCCCGGCAGGAAAAGGAATTCCAGGATCGGTTTCAGGCGATCGCCGATGCCATCCCGATGCTGGCGAACGACAACGTGTCCCTTGCGGGCCTCGTCCGCCTCAAGGAGGTGACGGTCGGCGAGCAGAACCTGTCCGGGACCGTCCTGCCGCGGCTGGACGACCTTCGGCTCGAGCTCGAGCCGTATCCGCGGCTCGGCCGTCCCCATTGGGTCGACCCGGTCGTCACCGCCCTTCGGGACCTGGTCCGCATGAGCGTCGAGCTCGATATCGCGCGAGAGCGGGCGGAGCGGCTGGTCGAGGCCGAGATCGTCATCTCGCGGCGCGTGAACCTGTTCGAGAAGGTGCTGATCCCGCAGGCGCGGGACACGATCCGCCGCATCAAGATGGCGCTGGCGGACGCCGAGCGCGACGCCGTCATCCGCGCCAAGATCTCGAAGCGCAAGACCGCCAGCCGGTCGGCCGAGCAGCGGGTCGCCGAGCTATGACGATCGTCGCGCTCAGGAAGGTCAGCCTCATCGGCGCCGTCGCCGACAAGGAGAAGATCCTGCAGAGGCTGCAGGAGTTCGGCGGGATGCACCTGATCCCGCTGCGGCCGGCGCAGAAGGAGCTGGAGGCGGTGCCGAGCGGCAGCGGCCGCGACGCCGTCGCCGCGCTGCGCTGGCTGACGGATTGCCCCAGCCCGCGGCGGCCCGCGCTGTCCGACCAGGATCTCGACATGGCGGCGCTGGTCGAGGCCATCAACGCCAACAGGCAGGCGCTGCTCGATGCCGAGGACCGGAAGGCGGCCCTGCTGAAGCGCATCGAAGATGTGAGGAGCTGGGGCGAATTCTCCTTCCCGGATCTCGACCAGCTGGGCGGCCATCGCCTGTGGTTCTATGTCGTGCCGCGCTCGAAGGAAAAGCTGGTCGTGGCGGGCGGCCGGATCATCGAAACCGTCCATCGCGACCGCCACAACGCCTATATGGTGCTGCTTTCGCCGGACGAGCCGCCGGTGGACGCGATGCCGGTGCCGCGCACGCGCGTCGGCGCCCATTCGCTGTCCGCGCTCGATCGGCATCTCGAGGCGATCGAGGCGGAGCTCGAGGACCTCTGGGCCGAACGGCGGAAGCTGACGAAATGGCGGGTGGTGCTCGGCCGGAACCTGGCCCGGGTGCAGGATCTCGCGGCGCTGAAGCGCGTCTCGCTGGAGACCGATGACGTAGACCGCGTCTTCGTCGCCCAGGGCTGGGTTCCGGTCGACCGCCTGCCGCAGGTCGAGCGCATCGCAGAGGAATCCGGGCTGGCGGTCACGGTCGAGGAGCCGCTCGCCGACGAGCGTCCGCCGACCCTGCTGGCGAACCGGCCAGGACTGGCCGGCGGCGAGAGCCTGGTCGAGTTCTACCAGACGCCGTCCTACCGCGACTGGGATCCGTCGGGGATCGTCTATGTCTCCTTCATCATCTTCTTCGGCATGATCATGACGGATGTCGGGTACGGGCTGGTCCTGCTGGCCGTCCTGTACCTGATGCGCAGACGCTTCGCGGGGTCGGAGACCGGCCGGCGCATGCTCGTCATGGGCTATTGGCTGATGGCGTCGACGGCGTTCTTCGGAGTCATCACCGGCAGCTATTTCGGCGTCACGCCGCCGCCCGACAGCCTGCTCGGCCGCCTCAAGATCATGGATCTGAAGAACGTCGACGCGATGATGCGGATCACGCTGGCGATCGGCGGCCTGCACATCATCATCGCCAACCTGATGAGCGCCCGGCACGCGAAGACGCGCAAGGGGCGCCTTCAGCCGCTGGGCTGGTGCCTGGTCGCGCTCGGCGGAGTGACGGCCTATCTCGCCTCGCCGATCCCGCCCCTGGCAATCCTGGGGATCGTCCTGATCGTGCTGGGTCTCCTGGTCGTCGGCGTCTTCGCCAGCGACCGGAAGGTCACCTCGGCCAAGACCCTGCTGCTCCGCATTCTCGACGGGCTGGCCGCGACGTTCCGCCTGACGAACATCTTCAGCGACGTCCTCAGCTACATGCGGCTGTTCGCGCTGGGGCTCGCCGCCGCCTCGCTGGCTGAGACCATCAACGAGCTGTCGGGCCAACTGGTCCACGCCGCGCCCGGGATCGGGGTGCTCATCGCCCTCCTGGTGCTGGTGATCGGTCACGTCATCAACATCGGCCTCGGCCTCATCGCCGGCTTCGTCCACGGGCTGCGACTGAACGTGATCGAGTTCTTCAGCTGGGGGCTGAAGGAGGAGGGCGCGCCGTTCCGCCCCTTCGAACGCAGGAGACAGGCCCGTGAATGAGTTCGTTCTCGCGCTCGGCTGGCTCGGCCTCTTCGCGCCGGTGGCGCTCGGCGCGATCGGGAGCGCCATCGGCTGCGCCATCGCCGGCAGCGCCGCGATCGGCGCCATGATCGATTCCGAGAGCGGCCATGGCCGCAACATCGGCGTGTCGCTGATGCCGTCGTCCCAGGTCATCTACGGCATCGTCATCATGTTCTCGCTGCGGCGCGACCCGATGACGGCGGAGGCGGCGGCGGGGATCTTCGGCGTCGGCCTGATGGCCGGCCTGGCCCTGGTCTATGCCGGGATCCGCCAGGGCGAGGCCGTGGCCGCCGCGATCAACGCGTCCAAGGCGAAGCCGGAGATCTTCGGCATCTCGCTGACGCCCGCCGCCGTGCTGGAGGGCTTCTCCGTCTTCGCCCTGGTCTTCGCCCTCGTGCTGAGCGGCGCCATTCCCCGCTAGGAGGACACCATGGCGAATTCGCAGGCGGATCTGTCCCCGGCCGGGGCAGGGGTGCAGGCGCTGATCGACCGGCTGCGAGCCGAGGGCGTCACCGCCGGACAGGCCCAGGCCGAGGAGATCGTCGCCTTCGCCAAGGCCAAGGCCGATAAGCTGGTCGCCGAGGCCGAGGCCCGGGCGCGGGAGACGCTGGAACGCGCGCGGCGGGAGGCCGCGGCGGAGACGGCGGCCGGGCAGGATGCCCTCAAGGTCGCGGCGCGCGACCTGGTCCTCAAGCTCCGGAACGAGCTCGGGCACCGGATCAGCGAGGAGACCAAGCACCTGCTCGGCGAGACGCTGATGGATGAGGAGTTTCTGAAGCGCCTGATCCTGGCGATGGCCGCCAAGGCGAAGAAGGACGCGGGCGTCACCGCCGATGACCGGCTGGAGGTTCTCCTTCCCGATCGCGTCGTCACCTTCGAGGATCTGAAGCAGTCGCCTGAGGACGCGCGCGAGGGGACTCTGACCCATTTCGTCGTCGCGGTCGCTGCGAGCGTGCTCAGAAAAGGCGTCACCTTCGCCGTCGCCCCGGGCCTCCAGGGCATCAGGGTCAGGCTGGTCGACCGTGACCTGTCGATCGACGTGACGGAGGAGGCGGTCGCCACCCTGCTGGGCAAGCATCTGCAACCGCGCTTCCGGGCGCTGATGGAAGGGGTGGCGCGCTGAACCGATGAGCGACCGGCTGCGCTACATCACGCTGATGTCGAGCCTGCCGCATATCGGCAGGATCTTCACCGAGCACGGGACCGGGATCTCGAGGTTCCGGCTGGAGGAGCGGCTGAAGCTGCTCAGCCCGGATCACCGCAAGCTGCTGGACCGGGTGATCGGCGTCACCGCCTGGACCGGGGTCGGACAATACGGGACCGATGCCGAGATCATCGCGCTGGCCCGCAGCGTCATGGCCGAGCTCGGCGACTATCCGACGCTCCAGGCTCTGGTGCAGAGCCGCATGGAGACCCGGACCATCATCGCCGCGCTCCGGCGCCGGCGGGATGGCGCGGCGGATCCCGGGGATGTCGCGTCATGGGGCTTCGGCCGGTGGTGCCGCCGCATCCAGGAGAACTGGAGCGATCCCGGCTTCGGCCTCTCGCATTTCATGCCCTGGGTGGCCGAAGCCGATCAGCAGTTGCGGTCGGGCAACCACGTCGCAGTCGAGCGCCTGGTTTTGACCCAGGCCTTCACCCAGATCGACCGGCTGGCCAGCGGCCATGACTTCGATTTCGAGGCGGTGGTCATCTATGTCCTGCGGTGGATCATCGTCGAGCGCTGGAGCCTGTACAGCACCGCCAAGGCGGCCGAGCGGCTGCGCCAGCTGCTGGCCGAGGCGCTGAGCACGGCGCCCCGGCCGCGCACCGCCGTCCCGCCTGCCGCCAGCCAGGAGGTCCGCCCATGACCAGCCCGTCAAACCTTCCCGAGCCGACGGCCGAGATCGTCGCCGTGCAGGACGACCTGGTGACGATCGCGCCGACCGGCGACACGCCCCTGGTGAAGAACGAGGTGATCTACATCATCCCGCACGGGCCGGAGCGGGAAGGGGGCCGGCGGGAATATCTCAAGGCGGAGGTCCTGCGCGTGCGCGGCCCCGCGGCGGAAGCCCAGGTCTTCGAGAGCACGAGCGGGGTCCGCATCGGCGACAAGGTGATCCAGACCGGCGAGATGCTGTCCGTCGCCCTCGGGCCGGGACTGCTGAGCGGCGTCTTCGACGGGCTGCAGAATCCGCTGGCCGAGATCGCCGCGCAGCACGGCTTCTTCCTGCCCCGCGGGGTTCTCGTCAACCCGCTCGACACGGTGCGGAAATGGGCCTTCACGCCGAAGGCCAAGGCCGGCGACATCCTGAAGGCGGGAGATGTGATCGGCACCGTGCCGGAGGGGCGGTTCGAGCACCGCATCATGGTGCCGTTCGCCATGCCGGGCGAGGTCACGGTCGACCGGATCCGCGAGGGTTCCTTCTCGATCGAAGAGGTCGTCGCGACCGTGCGGGACGGGCGGGGGCAGACGCATGATCTCGGCCTGATCCAGCGCTGGCCGGTGCGGCGGCCGATTCCGGAGCCGCTCGTCTCGCTCGGCCAGGTCGAGCGGCTCTACCCGTCCGAGCCGCTGATCACGACCATCCGCCTGATCGACACGTTCTTCCCGATCGCCCGCGGCGGCATGGGCTGCATCCCGGGCCCCTTCGGCGCCGGAAAGACCGTGCTCCAGTCGCTGATCTCCCGCTTCTCGGCGGTCGACATCGTCATCGTCGTCGCCTGCGGCGAGCGGGCGGGCGAGGTGGTCGAGACGATCACCGAGTTCCCCAGCCAGCCCGACCCGTCCGGCCAGGGCACGCTGATGGACCGGACCGTGATCATCTGCAACACCTCCTCCATGCCCGTGGCCGCGCGCGAGGCATCGATCTATACGGGCATCACGCTGGGCGAATACTACCGGCAGATGGGCTATGACGTCCTGCTCATCGCCGACTCCACCTCGCGCTGGGCCCAGGCGATGCGGGAGACGTCCGGGCGCCTGGAGGAGATCCCGGGCGAGGAGGCTTTCCCCGCCTATCTCGATTCCGCGGTCAAGGGCATCTACGAGCGCGCCGGCGTCATCAGGCTGGCGGACGGCTCGCTCGGCAGCCTGACGATGATCGGCACCGTCTCGCCGGCCGGCGGCAACTTCGAGGAGCCGGTGACCCAGGCGACGCTCGGGACGGTCAAGGCCTTCCTCGGTCTGTCCTATGACCGGGCCTACAAGCGCTTCTACCCAGCGGTCGATCCGCTGCTATCCTGGTCGCGCTATCACCCGCAGCTGGCGGAATGGTACCGGGACCATATCGACGCCGGCTGGGCGGGCCGGGTCGAGGAGATGGTGGGGCTGTTGCGCCGGGGCGATGAGATCGCCCGCATGATGCAGGTCACCGGCGAGGAGGGCGTCTCGATCGACGACTTCGTCACCCAGCAGAAGGCCCTGTTCCTCGACATGGTCTATCTGCAGCAGGACGCGTTCGACGATGTCGACGCATCCGCGCCGCTCAAGCGGCAGCAGGAGACCTTCGACATCGTGATGCTGGTGGCCAAGCGGGACTTCGAGTTCGGCGACAAGACCGCGGCGCGCGACTTCTTCACCCGGCTGACCGGGATGTTCAAGAACCTCAACTATGCCGCCGAGGGCTCGCAGGAGCGCAGCGACCTCAGGACCCAGCTTCTGGCGGCGATCGATGCCGCGCCGCAGCGGTATCAGGCCGCGGCGGAGTAGGGAAGCCGCGCTGCACCGGCCGCCTCACAGGGAGGATCAGATGGGCCACAACAGGAAATCTCATAACGGCGACGACAAGGCCGGCCGCAACAAGCATTACGAGAAGGAGATGGCCCGGCTGCAGGTCGAGCTGTCGCATCTTCAGACCTGGGTGCGCGAGACCGGCGCGCGCATCGTCATCGTCTTCGAAGGGCGCGACGCGGCGGGCAAGGGCGGAATGATCAAGCGGATCACCGAGCGCGTCAGCCCGCGCGTCTTCCGGGTGGTGGCCCTGCCTGCACCCACGGAGCGAGAGAAATCCCAGATCTACATCCAGCGCTATATCCCGCACTTCCCCGCGGCCGGCGAGGTCGTGATCTTCGATCGCAGCTGGTACAACCGGGCCGGCGTCGAACGGGTGATGGGCTTCTGCTCGGATGCCCAGGCGGAGCGGTTTCTGCAGATGGTGCCGAAGGCCGAAGCGGTGTTCGTCGACCAGGGCATCATTCTTCTCAAATATTTCCTCACCGTCGGCGAGGGTGAGCAGGAGCGACGCTTCCGGCGCAGGATCGAGGATCCGGTCCGGCACTGGAAGCTGAGTCCGATGGATATTAAATCCTACCAGCGATGGTGGGACTACTCGCGCGTCTATGACGAGATGCTGCGGGTGACCGACACGCTGCACGCGCCGTGGTGGATCGTCCCGTCGGACGACAAGAAGCGGGCGCATGTCAACTGCATCACGCACTTGCTGGGTTCGATTCCCTATGAGCATCTGGGCTTCGACGCCCCGGATCTCGGCAAGCGGCAGAAGCGGCCGAAGGATTATGTCGAGGACGCCACGGCCCGCAAGCTGGTGCCGGATGTGTTCGACAGCCCGGGTGCGTAGGGCTCCGCTCGGTCCCGACTGTCTTCAAGAACAAAATCACAATTTGCGATAGAGCAGAGCCACGGTTCCGAAGTCGGCGTAGGGCAGTCAGGAGGTGTAGCCCTGCTGTCATAATCCTTAACGGCTAAGACGGACTCGCCATGTCTGCCGCAACCCTTGCCAGAGGCTTGCCTGCACCGGGGGCGCGGTGCGGCAATCCGGGAAGTACAGTCCGATGACGAGGCGCGTCGCCGCCCAGCCGAGGGAAGGGGCGACCCTTGGATGGGTCCCGCCGATCCTGCAGCAACTGCAGGGTTATCGGCCCGAATGGCTCGGGTCGGATTTGCTGGCTGGCCTGTCGGTGGCTGCCGTGGCGCTGCCGACCGCGATCGCCTATCCCGCGATTGTCGGCGTGCCGCCCGAGGTCGGTCTCTATGCGGCGATCTTTCCGACGATCGCCTATGCGATTTTCGGCTCGTCGCGGCAGCTGATGGTCGGTCCCGACAGCGCGACCTGCCTGGTGCTCGCGAGCGCGCTGCTCTATCTCGGTGTGACCGCCCCGGATCAGCGGGTCACAGTGGTCGCGGCGCTGGCCGTCATCACCGGCGTGCTCTGCATCCTGGCAGGGGCCGCCCGTCTCGGCTTCATTGCCGATTTTCTTTCGCGGCCAGTGCTCACGGGCTTTCTGGCCGGCATCGCCGTCGACCTGATCATCGGGCAGATCGGCCGGCTGTCCGGCCTTGCCATCGAGGCCAAGGGCCTGATCCGGCCGATCGTCGAAGCGCTGTCCGAGATCGGTGACCTGCATGCCGTCACCACCGCGGTCGGGCTCGGCCTCCTGGTCCTGCTGCGGGTGCTGAGACGGCTGGCGCCGCGTTTCCCGGCGCCTCTGCTGGCCGTCATGATCGGCATCGGCCTGGGCATCGTGTTCGACCTGCAGCGCCGTGGCGTCCGCATGGTCGGTGGCATCTCAGGGTCCGTGCCGACCCTGGCCCTGCCGGTTCCGCAAAATGTCGAGCCGGGTGATCTGCTGCTCGCGTCCTTCACCGTTCTGCTGGTGAGCTTCGGCTCCGGCATCATCACCGCGCGGAGCTTCGGCGCGCGATACCATGTTCCCGTCGACGCAAACCGCGAACTGTTCGGGTTCGGCGCCGCGAACATCGCGTCCGGCCTGTTCGGTGCCTTCCCGATCACCAGTTCGGACTCCCGCACCGCCGTGAACTATATCGTCGGCGGGAAGACGCAGGTCGCGGGGCTGTTCGCCGCCACCGCGCTGATCGTGATCACCCTGTTCGCCGGCGGGATCCTGGCCTATCTGCCGGTCGCAGCCCTGGGGGCGGTTCTGGTCTCCGCGGCCGTGGATCTCGTCGACGCGCCGCGGTTTGCCCTTCTGTGGCGCATCAGCCGCATCGAGTTTTGTCTCGCCATCACCGCGTTGGTCGGTGTCGTCGTGTTCGGCGTGCTGCAAGGCACCGCTCTGGCGGTCGGGGCCAGCCTTGTCCACCTGCTCTGGCTCGGCTCGCGGCCCCGCGATGCGTTGCTCGGGCGCCGTCAGGGGATGTCGGAATTGTACAAACTGCATCATCACGCAGATGCCGAGCCGATTCCCGGGCTTCTCATCTATCTGATCGAAGGCCCGCTCGTGTTTTTCAACGCCGATTATGTGAAGGGGCGGATGCTGGAGCTTGTCGAGGGTGCTCAGGCCGGCGACTGGTTCGTCCTGGACGGGAGCGCGATGAACCATCTCGACAGCAGTGCCGTCGAGGCATTGGAGGATGTCCGCGCCGAGCTGAGCCGGCGAGGGATCTCCTTCGCCGTCGCGGATCTGCACCGCCTGCCACGGGGCGCGATGGAGCGATCCGGCCTCGCCGACCGGATCGGCGCCAGCATGTTCTTTCACTCCGCGGAAGAGGCGGCGGCCGCCTTCGAGCAGCGGCAGGAACGGTGAGATGAGCGACAAAGGAGGCCGACTGAAGGCGGTCGGCACCGGCCGGCATGGCTAGGGCAGAGAGCTATGCGCTGACACACGCCGAGATCCTGGCGCTGGAGCTGCATCGCCATCTCCTGTGGCACAACCCCTTTGTCGAGGACATCCGGGCGCTGGTCGAGGAGCTGGAGCACCGGCCGCAACGGTCGCCCGGGGTGGAGGCGATCCTGGCCGATGGCCGCCGCTTCCTGGCCGCGTATCGGGATCGCTGAGGCGAGGTCGCCGTCAGACGCGCAGCGCGCAACGACGTTGGGCCTGTTCCATCGGCATGCGGGTGGCCTCGGCCCGGGTGGCCGGTTCATCGCCTTCGGCCAATTTTTCAAGGAGCCTCCGGTCCAGCAGGACGAGATGATGCGGGCCTGCCATGTCGATGAGGCCAGCGTGCTTGAAATCGGCGAGAGTCCGGCTGATCGTTCCGAGGGTGAGGCCGAGATAATCGGCAATGTCGGCGCGAGACATCTCCAGGCTGACCGCCCGTCCGTCCGCGGCCGCATCGGCCAACTCCAGCAGGAAGGTGGCGACGCGCTCGCTCGCGGTCTTGCGTCCAAGGGTCAGCAGGCGGTCATAGGCGATGGCGAGGGACCGGCAGGCGATCTCGCGGAAACAGCGGCCGACGGCGTCATCGGTCCCGGCGAGGGCTTCGGTGCCGCGCTTGGGATAGCGGATGACGACCATGTCGGTGAGGGCTTCCGCGCCGAATCCATAGGCCTCGACCGCCTCGAAGCCGAAAAAATCCTCGGCATGAAGGAAGCGCCCGATCTGGCGGCGCCCATCGGACAGCAGCTTGCTGGTGCAGCCGGTTCCGGACACCATCCGGTACCAGTGCGAGGCGGGATCGCCCTCGTGATAGGCGGCGGTGCCGCGCGTAAGCGAGACCACGGTTCCGAGGTCGGCCAAGCCGGTGGGAATATCCCGGATGGCCGGCCCGACCGGCCGTGTCTCGACCTCGGTGTGCGTCGACGTTGAATGGGCCGCCACCGTCGCCGGCGAGGTGGTCGCTCCCGGCTCCGCGGTGCTCAGGCCAATGTCGAGCGTGCGTCGAGAGCACTCCTCCCTGATACCCTCCATCCCGGCTTCTCCTTGTTCCATGTACGGCCCGTCCCGGCCGCTTCCTTTCTGGTTCGTTGCCGGCAACCGGGCGCTACCGACGCATGGTGATGACGACCGCGTCGCCGCCCAGGCTCAGCATCAGCCCGGTCCGCTTCGCCTTCAGGTGCATGACCACGCCGTTCCCGTTCTTGAGCCAGAGGTCGCCGGCGCTGGCTTCGCCGATGGCGAAGCCATAGCGACCCTGGGCATAGGTGCCGGGAAAGTCCTGCAGCGTCCGCAGGTCATAGACCTCGCCCCGGGCGTCGATGGTGGAGACGCCGATGCCTCCGACACCGAGGCCGCTGACCGTGAAGGAATAGGTGCGGCCGCGATAGGTCAACGTGCCGTCGCCGGTGGCGCCGCTGCCGATGAAGGCGGCCTGGACCTGCTGCATCTCGACGAAGCCATCCGGGGGGGTCGCCGGGGCTGCCGAAGATGACCCGGATTGAGATTGAGCACAGGCCGCGAGCAGTCCCAGCATCGCTATTGCCAATGGCGCTGCACGGCTCCCTGCAAATTTCGCCATTTTTTGATTCCTTTCATTGAACTTCAGTCAATATTTGATGTGGCGCTCCCGCTGCACACGCCAGCACAGAAAGTGCGGCTTGAGCGGCCGGATTGGGCCTGACCCGAGAGTGTCGTCGACCGATGCTGACGGATCTCGTTCGAGCCACAATCTTCAATTTTAGCGATTAGGGTGGCCAGCCGTGCCGGTGCGGCAGGTATCCTCGGGTAATTTACGGTTGCGTTAACAGATAAAAATGATCGGGAGATGACTCGAAAATAGCCGATCGTGGCCATCGACGCGCGAGCGGGATGAACGGCAAGAGCCGTCCGTTGCTCCGGCGCCTCGGGGCCGTCCACTCGCTCCCGACGGCCGCTCCGCATATATGCGAGCAGCTAGGTTCCAGCCTTCGGTATATCGAGACCGGCTTTGCGGAGCCCTTCGACGAGCGCGCGAATGATCTCCGGCGCCACGTTGCGGGCCTGCAGATCGGCCACGACACGCTCCCCGTAGCCCGGGTCGGCCTTGAGCAGCAGCCTGATCGCGGCAGCGGCCTCTTCGCTCCGGCCAAGCTGAGCATAGGCGGTGGCGCGGGCGATCTGCGTGAACCGGTTTTCCGGCAGGTCGATCTTCAGGGCCTCGTCCAGCGCGTCCTGGTATCGCCCGCCCATGTAGTCGGCGACGAAAAACCCAAGACGGTAGAAGGAGGACTGGCCGGGGTTGCGGAAGAAGGCCTCGGTCAGAAGCGGAAGGCCTTCCGCGAACTCTCCCCTCAGGCACAGCCGGCCGCCGAGATCGGCCAGGAGCTCCGGGTTGTTCGGGGCGCGTGCCAGGCCGGCGCGGGCCGCGGCGAAGCTCTGCTCGACATCGCGCCGCAGCCAGAATGCCAGATGCAGCGCCTGGTATCCGAGCGGCGCATCGGGGCTCAAGGTGACTGCGCGCTGAGCCAGTTCCAGCGCTCGTTCGAGCGGATCGAATGGAAGCGGATCGGACGGAACCCCGAAGCGCGCGATATCGGCATAGACCAGAGCGAGAGCGGCCCAGGCATCGGCATAGGCCGGGTCCTCGGCGGTCGCCCGCTCGAGGCAGTCACGGGTTGCCGGGCCGGCGGAACTCCCTGTCCGTCGCCAGTCAGCGTAGAAGAGCAGCAGGCACTCGTAGGAGCTGAACCGCTCCGGCGACTTGGTGGTCAATGCCGCGAGCTTGTCCTCGTATATGACGCCATAGGGACGTGCCAGGCTGTCGACCACCCGCTGTGCGATCTCCGCCCGGGTGTCGACGATCCGGGCCGGGACGAAGGGGCTCTCAAAGGGGTGAGACCAGAGATGACGCCCGGTCCGGCCGTCGATCAGGGAGACCAGCAGCCGGATGCGGTCGGGGGTCGTGCTGATGGTTCCCGACAGCACATAGTCGGCAGACAATCGTTGCGCCAGGACCTCGGCGCGGTTCTCGCCGGTCGCCGTGAGGCTGGTGTCGGCACCGAAGACATACAGGTCCCGATAGCGTGTCAGCGCAGCGATGATCTCGCGGGTCAGCCCCGGTCCCAGGTGCAGCCGCATGGCCTCTGCGTCGCTTTCCTGCAGCAGGGTGACGACAACGGCGGGCCCATGCGGCCTGGCTGTCTCGGTCCCGGTGATCAGCCACGGAAGCGCACCCATGCGCCACAGGAGGCCTGGTACCAGAAGCGCCGCCAGAAGCGCGGTTCCGAACACGCCGAGCCATAGCCGCATCCGGTCGGGCCTGGGCGAGGGATACTGGATCTGGTGCGTGCTTCCGGCAGGAGCATCGGTCTGGACCGCGGCGTCGAGCGTCTGGCCCGGGGATGACATCGACGACGTGTCGGCTGGCTGGCTCGTTGCGTCCTTGGCGGTGAAGACCGGAACGTAGCTGCCCTTCGGTATGGTGATGCAGATCTCGTCGTCCTTGCCCCCGGCGACATAGTAATAGTCCAGGGACCGACGCAGCCGGCTGGCCTCGATCCGGACGATCGGGTCGAGCTGCGGGTCGAAGCTGGTATCGCGGTCGAAGACCGCGACGCCGACGCTGTAGCCCTTGATGCGGTCGGCCCGGCCGTCCAGCGTCTCGTCGACGATGTAGCGGAGAAAGCGCCGGTTCCGCTCGGAAGCGCTGAAATTCGAACTGGCCAAAATATGATCGACCGTCGTGCGGACGAGATCCGCCGGCGGAAACCCTGGATCGGGGGTCATGGTTCTCCCCCTCGAGATATACCCGCCCGACAGAAACACGTTCCCGCGGCTGCGGTTCGGCTACACGGGACCCCTGATCCTGTTCCGGGCTGAGCTGCGACGCTCCGCTCGGCTTCGTTGCTTAGGCCTTGAACATCCGCGCTGGAGCGTCGTTGGTCTGACGCGTCCATGATGCGGCCGCCTCCCTGCGGACCAGCCCCAACTATACCGTAAAATACTCCCGGTTGTCCGCTTCTGATTCAATGCTACTGGAGGTGGCTGGAGGTGCCGGTTGCTGCAGCCACGAGGTGAGGCCGCCGGTGCGATGAAAAGAGCCATCGATAGATTTCCCGAGATGGCCCAGCTGATCGGCCACCTGGCCGCGCAGAGCGAGGCCTTCCGTTCCCTGTGTGAGGATCACCAATTGGCGGTCGAGACGCTGGAAGGGCTCATGGCCCGCTATCCCACCAACGACAAGACCATCGGTGAATACCACATGCTGGTGAAGGAGTTGGAGGCCGACATCGCGACGGCCCTGCAGCGGATTGGCGCGTGACCGGATCGGGCCGGCCGCCCGGGAGATCGATGCACGCCAGTCGCGAGAGACTGCGGCAGGCACTCGCGTGTCTGTGCCGAAGTGCCGCTCCGAGGGCTGTTACAGGCAAGTTACCCGAAGCTACCCGCACGCAACCTTGCGGCCTCAGCTTTCTTCTGCAGTCTCGGATCTCGGCTTCGGCCATCGTCTCGACGACAACATGCTGGGAGGTCGCCATGATCGGATCGTGGATCAATGCGCGGACGCTGAGCTGCGCCATCCTGTGTTCATCCCTGCTCGCCGTGGGCGGCATGTCCCCCGTTGCTGCCCAGACGATGGGGGCCGGCGAGAACATGCTGACGACGATGACGGCGACGGTGCAGTCGGTCGATCTCGAAAAACGGATGGTGACGCTCAAGGACAGCGACGGCCGGGTGGCGACCTATAATGTCGCGCCGGAAGTGGTCAACCTGCCCCAGGTCAAGCCCGGCGACCGTGTCGATGTCAGCCGCTACGAAGCCGTCGCCATCGACGTGACCAAGGCGGCGGCCGGCTCGGTGCCGATGGCGATGCAGACCACGACGATGGCACGGGCGGAGGAGGGGGAGCTTCCTGCCGGGCAGGCGTCGCGGATCACCAGCATCACGGCCCAGGTCGTGGGGCTCAACGCGGCGGAGCACAAGGTCGTGTTCGTCGGCCCGGCAGGGGGCATCCGCACGGTCTTCGTCAAGCGGCCGAAGCTCCAGGAGATGCTGCATGAGCTGAAAGTGGGAGACATGGTGCAGATCTCATTTGCCGAAGCCGAGGTCGCATCGGTGACGCCAGCAAAGTAAGCGGACCACCGCTCCGGTACAGCTCGGCCCGTCGGGACGCGAATGCACATGGGATCGGTCTGATCATGGTGCCGGTGCGCGTGGCGAACGTTGCGCGCACCCGGCCGGGATAGCGGATCTCTCTCAGTCCTCGGCCGTCGTCCGCCGAAGACGACCGGGGACGCTGGTCCGAGCCTCCGTCGGGGCATGAGCAGCATCGTGTGCAAGGATGCCCGGGACCAGCAGAAACGGCCGCCGGCTTTTGAACGCCGGCGGGCGCACCCGCAGAGTCCGTGTCAGCGCGAACACCGCGAAGACCGCCGCCGCGGCGGCCATGTAGTCGAACAGGCCGCGGATACCGAAAACCGACATCACGCCGGAGCCCAGCAGCGGTCCGAGAATGGAGCCGGCGCCTGAGATCACGATCAGCCGGCCGCTGACGGAAACGGCGTGTTCTGCGGGCATCCGGTCGTTCGCGTGTGCCACGCAGACCGGATAGATCACCGACATGAAGCCGCCGAGGAGCAGCCAGCAGAGGAGAAACCAATGGGGGCGCGCCCCCGGCGCGATCAGTTGCGCAACGACTGCGAAGGCGAGCGCCGCGAGCCCGGCCACCAGGCGGCGGTCGAAGCGGTCCGACAGGCGGGCGACGGGAATCTGCAGCAGGAGGCCGCCAAAGATCGCGAGCGCCATGTAGGAGGAGATCTGCAGCAGGGAATAGGCGCTCGACTGCCCGTAAACCGGCACAAGGGCATAGAACGAGCCGGTCATGAGCCCGGCCACGAAGCACCCGGCGACGGCGACCGGCGCCGCCGTCGCGAGCTCGCCGGTCCGGAGCCTGCTGCCGGTCGTGACCACCGGCTGCTCGGCGCGGGTCGTGGCAACGACGACGAGAGCGGCACAGATCAGGATCGCGGCGAGGGCGAAAAGCGTGAATTCGTCGGGAGATGCGAGATTAAGGGCGAACTGGCTGCCCGCGAAGGTCGCGTAGGTGGCCACCATGTAGGTCGCGAACACGGTCCCGCGGTTGGCGCTGGTCGCCTTGACGGCAAGCCAGCTCTCGGTGGCGACGAAAAGGCCGGCGCAGCCGAAACCGGTGAGCGCCCTCAGCACCGCCCAGGGCACCGGATGGAAGTACAGGGCATGTCCAAGAACGGACCCCACCACCAGTGCGGCGAAGGCGGCGAAGGCGCGGATATGGCCCGCCCGCTGGATCAGACGATGACAGAGAAGGGCGCCGGTCACGTAGCCCGCGAAATAGGCCGAGGTGACGATACCGATGACGACCGGCTCGACATGCCCGGCGCTGAGACGGATGCCGATCAGCGTGCCCATGTAGCCATTGGCCAGCTGGATCAGGCTGATGCCCAGGATCAGAGAGCCTACGGCCGCGAGGATTGCGATCATGTCACCTCCTTGATCATGGCGATCCCGCCGCGGTGTCACACCGCACGACGAAGGCTCGGTCGCGATCTCGGTGCAGGGGCTGGTCGGCTGCCAGGACTGCCACCTCATCTGATCGTTGCACGGCACGAAAATGTCAGTCGAAAAGGGGCGTCTTTTGCGGAGAGAGTCTGTCACCAACAGCGGGCCTTCCGCGCAGAGGCGAAAGATTGCCCCTGCCGGGCCAGCATGGGGGGCGCGGCCATCATCCTGGTTGCGACGGCAGCGAAGTCGACGAGTCTGCGCATTCCTCCCTGCAAGGAGGATTTTGTCGGTCCGCTCCTGCCGGAGTATAGGCGAGTCGAATTGTGAGATTTTGACATAGCGCAAATTCGAACGGGATTACGCTCGAATGGCCATCAAGATCTCAGAAGCTACAAACGATTCGCCATCATTCTGCAATAAATTCGGCGTGACTAGCGGCGCAGCTGAACGTACATCCGCGTAACCTACGGTAAAATACTTCATCCATGGCCCCGCCGCTGATGTGCTGCGTTTCGCTCAGGGTGGCGACCCGAGACAGACGCGCTCCAGCAAGGACCAGGACGCCGCCGTTCGATCGGCCGGCGCCAACGGGGGCTCCGAAATGGCCAACACCGCGGCAGATGTCTCCCTCGGCAATGTCTCATCCTCTTCCGCGCCCGCCGCGGGAAAGCTCACGCTGGTCCCGCTGATCGCCCTTGTCGTCGGCTCGATGATCGGCGGCGGCGTCTTCAACCTGCCGAGCGACATGTCGCGCGCGGCCTCGCCGGCCGCGATCGTGATCGGCTGGCTGATCACCGGCATCGGCATGCTGGCCCTCGCCTTCGTCTACCAGGGGCTGGCGCTGCGCAAGCCAGACCTGAACGCCGGCCCCTACGCCTACGCCAAGGCCGGCTTCGGCGACTTCATCGGCTTCAACAGCGCCTGGGGCTACTGGATCAGCGCCTTCCTCGGCAACGTCGCCTATGCGGTGGCGATCTTCTCGGCCCTGTCCTATTTCGCCCCGGTCTTCGGCGACGGCAACAACATCATCTCCATCATCGGCGCCTCGCTGGCGCTATGGGCCATCCACGCGCTCGTGCTGAAGGGCGTGAAGGAGGCGGCGTTCGTCAACGTCGTCACCACGATCGCCAAGCTGGTGCCGCTGCTGGTGTTCGTCGTCATCGGCGTCGTCGCCTTCAATTTCGACCTCTTCCTCGCCGCCTTCCGCGGCATGGGCCAGGCGACGGCGGAGGGGGGCGCCGGGTTCGGCAGCATCCTCGAACAGGTGAAGAGCACCATGCTGGTGACGCTCTGGGTGTTCATCGGCATCGAGGGGGCGAGCGTCTATTCCGGCCGCGCAGCGGACCGGCGGGACGTCGGGCGGGCGACGGTGATCGGTTTCGCCGGGGCTCTCACCATCTATGTGCTCGTCTCGCTCCTGGCCACGGGCATCATGAGCCAGCCCGAGCTCGCCGGGCAGAAGGTGCCCTCCATGGCCGGCGTGCTGGCCTATGTCGTCGGCCCCTGGGGCGCGGCGCTGATCAATATCGGGCTCATGGTCTCGGTCGGCGGCGCCTTCCTCAGCTGGACGCTGCTCTGCGCCGAAATTCCCTACACCTGCGGCAAGGACGGCACCTTCCCGCGCTGGTTCGCGAAGGAGAATGCGAACCACACGCCCGCCAACTCGCTGTGGGTAACCAGCCTCGCCGTGCAGGCGTTCCTGGTGCTGACCTATTTCTCCAAGGACGCCTACAACTTCTTCTATTTCATCGCCTCGGTGGCGATCCTGCCGCCCTATGTGTTCTCCGGCGCCTATGCGCTGAAGCTGGCGCTGAGGGGCGAGACCTATGAGGGTGAAGACCGGCAGCGCCGGCGTGCTCTCATCACCGGCCTGGTCGCCACGGTTTACGGGGTATGGCTCGTCTACGCGGCCGGCCTCCAGTACCTGCTGATGGCGTCGCTGCTGTTCGTGCCGGGGCTCGTCGTCTACGCCATTGCCTGCCGCCAGCGTGGCGTCCGGCCCTTCCACGGCAGCGATCTCATTGTCGCCCTCGTGATCGTCGGCCTCGCCATCCTCGCTTTCTATCTGATCGTCACCGGCACCATCAGCCCGCTGTGAGGCGCGACGTCATGGCCAGCAGCAGTTCCGGCACAAAGAGGCTGGGCGTCGTCGCCTGCACCGCGCTGGTGGTGGGCAACATGATCGGCTCGGGCGTGTTCCTGCTGCCGGCATCGCTGGCGGCCTATGGGCCGATAGCGCTCATCGGCTGGATCGTCACGGCGATCGGCGCCATGGCGCTCGCCATCGTCTTCGGGCGCCTCGCCCGCCTCGTGCCAAAGACGGGGGGACCCTACGCCTATACGCGTGCCGGCTTCGGCGAGTTCGCCGGCTTCCTGATCGCCTGGGGATACTGGATCGCGCTGTGGGCGGGAAACGCGGGTGTCGCCGTCGCCTTCACCGGCTATCTCGGCCATTTCGTGCCGGCCGCCGCGCAGGGGGCGACGGGGCTCGCCGTGGCGCTGGCGGCGCTCTGGATCGTGACCCTGGTCAACATCCGCGGCGTCGGCACCGCCGGCATCGTCCAGGTCGTCACCACGGTGCTCAAGCTGCTGCCGCTGCTCGCGCTCGTCCTCGTCGGCCTGGCAGCCGTGGAACCGGCCCGGTTCACCCCGCTCAACCCGAGCGGCCTGGACCCCCTCGCCGCGATCGCGGCCTGCTCGGCGCTGACGCTCTGGGCGTTCCTGGGCCTGGAATCGGCAACCGTGCCGGCCGGCGAGGTCGACAACCCGGGCCGGACCATTCCGCTCGCCACGGTGCTCGGCACCAGCCTGGCCGCCGCGCTCTACATTCTTGTCACCATCGTCGCCTTCGGCACGGTGCCGCTGCCCGAGCTCGGCGGTTCGACGGCACCGCTGGCCCTGGTGGCGGAGCGGCTGTGGGGCCCGGTCGGCGGGTCCGCCATCGCGCTGGGCGCCATCGTCTCGACCTTCGGCACCCTGAACGGCTTCACCCTGCTTGCCGGCCAAGTGCCCTTCGGCGCCGCGCGCGACGGGACCTTCCCGCGCTTTCTCGGCGAGAGCTCACCCGCGGGGGCGCCGGTGAATGCGCTCATCGTCTCCGGCCTGCTGTCCAGCGCGCTGATCATCATGAGCATGTCCCGCGATCTGGTCGACCAGTTCACCTTCATCATCCTCCTGGCGACGCTGACCAGCCTCGTCCCCTACATCTTCTGCGCTCTGGTCGAGCTTGTCCTCTATGCCACCGACCCGGCGCGCTATCGCCCGCCCGAGCGGATCGGCGGGCTGATCGCGCTGGCGACGATCGCCTTCCTGTTCTCGCTCGGCGCGATCTACGGCGCCGGGGCGGAGGTCGTGTTCTGGGGCTTCCTGCTGCTGGTCGCCGGCCTGCCGGTCTTCGTCTGGATCAAGCGCCACACCCTCGCCCCCCGCAGGGCAGAGCAACTCGGGCCGGCCGCAGCCGCCAGCCCGACTTTCGAGGAGACGCACTGATGTCGTTCAATCTCCGCAACCGCTCCCTCCTGACCGTGCAGGACTACACCCAGCGCGAATTCCAGTACCTGCTGGATCTCGCGCGCGACCTCAAGCGCGCGAAGTATTCCGGCACGGAGCAGGAGCACCTGAAAGGGAAGGAAATCGTGCTGATCTTCGAGAAGACCAGCACGCGCACGCGCTGCGCCTTCGAGGTGGCCTGCCACGACCAGGGCGCGCATGTGACCTATCTCGACCCCGCCGGCTCGCAGATCGGCCACAAGGAATCGTTCAAGGACACGGCGCGCGTGCTCGGGCGCATGTTCGATGCCATCGAGTATCGCGGCGCCTCGCAGACGGGCGTCGAGCAGCTCGCCAGATATGCCGGGGTGCCGGTCTATAACGGCCTGACCGACGAATACCATCCGACCCAGATGCTCGCCGACGTGATGACGATGCGCGAGCACTCCGACCGGCCGGTCCACAGCATCAAATACGCCTATGTCGGCGACACCCGCTCGAATATGGGCCATTCGCTGATGATCGCCGGCTGCCTGATGGGCATGGATGTACGCATCGCCGGCCCGCGCAAGCTGTGGCCGTCCGACGAGTTCGTGTCGATCGCCCGCGACCTGGAGAAGCGCTACGGCGCCACGCTGACGATCACCGACGATCCGGCCGCCGCGGTGAAGGATGTCGACTTCATCCATACCGATGTCTGGGTGTCGATGGGCGAGGCCAAGGAGGTGTGGGCGGAGCGCATCGAGCTGCTGACACCGTTCCAGGTCAATGCCGCGCTGATGAAGGCGAGCGGCAATCCACGCGTGCGGTTCATGCATTGCCTGCCGGCCTTCCACGACACCGAGACCAAGGTGGGCAAGGACATCGCGGACAAGTTCGGTATCCAGGATGGGCTCGAGGTGACCGACGAGGTCTTCGAGAGCGAGGCCAACGTCGCCTTCGAACAGGCCGAGAACCGGCTGCACACCATCAAGGCGCTGCTGGTCGCGACGCTCGGGGAGTGACGCCATGCTCATCGTCACCGCCCTCGGGGGCAATGCGCTGCTGCGGCGCGGCCAGGCGCTCACCGCCGAGAACCAGCGCGAGAACGTCGTCATCGCCGCCCGCGCGCTGGCCCCGATCGCGCTGGAGCACCAGCTCGTCGTCAGCCATGGCAACGGACCGCAGGTGGGACTGCTGGCGCTGCAGGGCGCGGCCTACACCAAGGTCGAGACCTATCCCTTCGACGTGCTCGGCGCCGAGACCGAGGGGATGATCGGCTACATGATCGAGCAGGAGCTGGGCAACCTGCTGCCGTTCGAGCGTCCGCTCGCCACGCTGCTCACCATGGTCGAGGTCGACCCCGCCGACCCGGCGTTCCGGAACCCGACCAAATTCATCGGGCCGATCTACACCAGGGAGGATGCGGACCGCATCGCCGCGGAGAAGGGCTGGGCCTTCAAGGCGGACGGCGACTCCTTCCGCCGCGTCGTGCCGTCGCCGATCCCGAAGCGCATCTTCGAACTGCGTCCGATCCGCTGGCTGCTCGACCAGAACACGGTGGTGATCGCGGCGGGCGGTGGCGGCATCCCGACCATGTACGAGCCAGGCAGCGAGCGACGCCTCGTCGGCGTCGAATGCGTCATCGACAAGGACCTCGCCACCGAACTGCTGGCGCGCGAACTCGGTGCCGACCTGCTCGCCATCCTCACCGATGTCGACGCCATCTATGTCGACTGGGGCAAGCCCGAGGCGCGGGCGATCCGGCGGGCCTCGCCGGAGGCGCTCGCTGCCCTGTCCTTCCCTGCCGGTTCGATGGGACCGAAGGTGGAGGCGGCCTGCCGCTTCGCCAGGGCGACCGGGAAGCGGGCCTGCATCGGGTCGCTGAAGGACCTGTCCGGAATGATCGCAGGCACCGCCGGCACCACCGTCACCCTCGATGAGGGCGACATCCAGTATGCGGCCACCGCGGCCCAGGGAGCATCATCATGAGGCAGTTTGGCGTTCACTCCGAGGCCGGCGTGCTGAGGACCGTGATGGTCTGCCGGCCGGGCCTCGCCCACAAGCGGCTGACCCCAGGCAATTGCCGGGAGCTGCTGTTCGACGACGTGCTGTGGGTCCAGGAGGCCCAGAAGGAGCACTTCAACTTCTGCAACAAGATGCGCGAGGCCGGCGTCGAGGTGCTCGAGTTCCACGACCTGCTCGCCCGCGTCCTGGAGGGCAGGGAGGGGCGCGAATGGGTGCTGGACCGGCGCATCACCGCCAACCATGTCGGCTCCGGCATGCTGAAGGATCTGCGCGCCTGGCTCGACGAGCTGCCGGCGGCCAAGCTCGCCGAGCATCTCGTCGGTGGCATCGCCCGCTTCGAGCTGCCCTTCGAGCCGCGCGGCATGTTCGGCCGTTATCTCGGGCGCAGCGACTTCGTCATCCCGCCGGTGCCCAACACGCTGTTCACCCGCGACAATTCCTGCTGGATCTATGGCGGGGCATCGTTGAACCCGATGTACTGGCCGGCGCGCCGACCGGAGACGCTGCTGGTCGCCGCCATCTACAAGTTCCATCCGGAATTCCAGGGCGGCGACTTCAAGATCTGGTGGGGTGATCCGGACAAGGAGTTCGGCCCGTCGACGCTGGAGGGCGGCGATGTCATGCCGGTCGGCAACGGGGTGGTCTTCGTCGGCATGGGCGAGCGCACCACGCCGCAGGCCGTCGGCCAGCTCGCCCGTGCCCTGTTTGCCGCCGGGGCCGCGACCCGCCTCGTCGCCTGCCAGATGCCGAAGTCGCGCGCCGCGATGCATCTCGACACCGTGTTCACCCTGTGCGACCTCGACGTTGCCAATGTCTTCCTGGAGGTGTGCGAGCAGATCAAATGCTACAGCCTGCGGCCTGGCGATGATGGCGAGGACGTCGACTACCACGTCGAGGACCGTCCGTTCCTGACCGAGGACGGCCTGGGCGTGGCCGCCGAGGCACTCGGGCTGCAACGCCTGCGCATCGTCACCACGGGCGGCGACAGCTATGAGCAGGAGCGCGAGCAATGGGACGACGGCAACAACGTCGTCGCGCTCGCCCCGGGTGTCGTCGTCGGCTATGAGCGAAACCAGTACACCAACACCAAGCTGCGCAAGGCCGGGATCGAGGTCATCACCATCGAAGGCGACGAGCTCGGCCGCGGGCGCGGTGGCGGGCATTGCATGACCTGCCCGATCCTGCGCGACCCGCTTCACTAGAAGCGCCGTGACTTGATCGAAGGCGGTCCGGACGGCGGCGGTCGTGACGGATGGACCGGAGGAGGGCGAAGTGAGGACTGTCCTTCTGGGTGGGGTGGCGCTGGCCGCCGCGGGGCTCGCCGGCGCAATGCCGGCCCTGGCCGCAGATACGAATGTGACCTCGGGTCTCGAGCTGAAGATCACCGGCTTCGTCGGCTTCCAGTCGACCCTGGTGCTGAGCGACAGCCAGGACAGCGAGTTCGGCCGGGACTACGACTTCCAGTCCAATGCGCGGCTGGTCTTCGACATCAAGAACGTCACCGATACCGGCCTGGAGTACGGCGGCCGCATCCGGCTCGATTCGGTCAACCGGCGGGACGATGTCGAGGTCACACGCGTCTACGCCTATGTGAAGGGCGCCTTCGGCATCCTGACCCTGGGCGATGCGCCGACCGTCGCGGACGACATCGGCTATGTCTACATCCATGACGATCTGGTCAGCGAGATGGGCGGCGGCGGGCTCAATTTCGGCGAGCTGCTGGATGGTGATTTTCCTGTCGGCGGCGGCAACTTCTATTCGATCAACGCCACCTATCTCGCCGGGCTGACCAACCAGGACACCCGGATCAAGTATACCTCGCCGACCTTCAGCGGCTTCAGTTTCGCGATCGACTTCACCCCCGTGGTCGGCGGCGCCGACCATGCCGGCAATGGCGGCCGCAACGACCTGTTCAACGACGACGAGACCTATTACGAAAACGTCGTCGTTGCCGGCGTGAACTACCAGGAGACGTTCGGCGACTGGTCGGTCCGGGCGGCGGCCACGGCCGCCTATGGCCATGGCACCCAGACCTCGGCCTCCGGCGCCAACCCGAACGGCAATGATCTCGAGGTCTACACGCTCGGCGCCCAGGGCGGCTATCAGGGCATCTATGCCAGCATCAACTGGACCCACAATGAGAGCATCGCCTTCGCCGACAAGCCGGTCGACACCATCATCGGCGACGTCAGCTATATGTGGGACCGCTATCTGGTGTCGCTGTCCTATGCCTATACCTGGTCCGACCGGGGCAACGGCCTGGACTCGCAATACACCAGCGGCGAGGACCTGAGGGACAATCACATTGTCGGCGCGAACTTCACCTACACGCTGGCTCCGGGCCTGAACACCTATGCCCAGGTGATCTATGAGAAGCAGAACTTCCGCCAGGGCCAGGATTTCGAGAACGCCAACCTCATCACCGGCATCCTCCTTGGATTTTGAACAGCTTAGGGTTCGATGAGCAGCGCATACGAGCGAAACCATGGCAGAGATATCGGCGATGGTACCGGGTCGGCGCTTGTCGGCGTGATCAACGCCGGTTCGTCCTCGTTGAAGTTCACGTTCTACGAGGGTGACCGGCCCATTCTCTCCGGCCAGGTCGACGGGCTTGGCGTGCGGCCCTCGGCCAGGGCGACAGGGGCCGACGGCGCGGCGCTCGATCCGCCTGATCTCGGCCACGCGCCGTCAGCCGCTCCCGCGGAGGCGCTGCCGGCTCTCATCGAGTGGGCCAAGCGGAAGCTCGGCGACCGGAGGCTGGAGGCCTTGGGCCATCGCGTCGTGCATGGGGGGCTTCGATACTCCCAGCCCGAGCGGGTGACGCCGGCCCTGTTGGCGGAGCTTGAATCGCTGATCCCGCTCGCGCCGCTGCACGAGCCGCACAACATCGCGCCGATCCGCACCGCCCTGGCGCTCCGTCCGGACCTGCCACAGGTGGCCTGCTTCGACACCGCCTTCCACCGCAGCATGCCCGAAGTGGCCCAGGCGTTCGCCCTGCCGCGCGCACTCTACGACGAAGGCATCCGCCGCTACGGGTTCCACGGCCTCTCCTACGAGTACATCGCCTCCGTACTGCCCGAGCGGGCTCCCGAGATCGCGGAAGCCAGGGTGGTGGTGGCGCATCTCGGCAACGGCTGCTCCCTGTGCGGATTGCAAGCCCGCAAATCCGCGGCGTCGACCATGGGCTTCACCGCCCTGGACGGTGTGCCGATGGGAACCCGCTGCGGCGACCTCGACCCCGGCGTGGTGCTGCACCTGATCCAGCAGAAGGGCATGGCGGCCGCGGATGTGGCGGACCTCCTGTACAGGCGATCGGGCATGCTCGGGCTGTCCGGGCTCTCATCGGATTTTCGCGACCTGCTGGCGAGCGAGAGCCCGCATGCGCGCTTCGCCGTGGACGTCTTCTGCTATCGCGTCGCGGGCCATATCGGCGCGCTGGCCGCTGCGCTCGGCGGGCTGGACGGGATCATCTTCACGGCCGGCGTGGGAGAGAACGCCGCGCCGGTCCGCGCAGCGATCTGCCGGGCCTGCCGCTGGCTGGGGCTGGAACTGGACGAAACGGCCAACCGGCTGCACGGACCGCGCATCAGCACCGCCGGAAGCCGCGTCGCCGCCTATGTGATCCCGACCGACGAGAACCTCATCATCGCCCGCCATGCGCGCGCCTTGCTCGGCTCCGCCGGCGAGGCGAGCCCAAAGGCATCCTCCCCTAGGGGATGACGCAGGGCTCTGCGCCCCAGATCCCGGTCGCGTATTCGGCGATCGTGCGATCGCTGGAGAACCTCCCGGAAGCACCCAGGTTGGCCACGACTTTCCGAACCCATGCTTCCGGATCGGCATGGAGCTCGAGCAGCTTGCGATCCGCGTCGAGATAGGCGGTCAGGTCGGCAAGGTGCATGTAGTGGTCCCCGCCGGTCAGCAGCGTCCCGCGCAGCGGCTCGAAGATGCCCTGGTCGGGGCCGCTGAAATGGTCCTGGAAGATCAACTCCAGCGCGGCCCGAGTCTCCGGCTCGTTGTCGTAGTGCCAATACGGGTTGTACCAGCCGCGGCTGCCGGACACCTGGTCCGCCGTCAGCCCGAACAGAAAGAAATTCTCCTCGCCGGCGGCCTCGGCCATCTCGATCGTCGCGCCATCGCGCGTCCCGATGGTCAGGGCTCCGTTCATCATGAACTTCATGTTGCTGGTCCCGCTCGCCTCATAGCCGGCGGTCGAGATCTGGTTCGAAACGTCGGAAGCGGGGATCAGTCGTTCCGCCAGGGACACGCAGTATTCGGGCAGGAAGACGACCTTGAGACGGCCGCGGACCGACGGGTCGGCATCGATCGTCGCGGCCAGGCTGTTGAGGAATTTGATGATGAGCTTGGCCAGGTGGTAGGCGGGGGCCGCCTTGCCCGCGAACAGGAATGTGCGCGGCGCCATGTCGAGTCCCGGATCCTGCCGCAGGCGGTTGTAGAGAACGACCACGCGCAGCGCGTTGAGAAGCTGCCGCTTGTACTCGTGGATCCGCTTGATCTGGCTGTCGAAGATCGAATCCGGGTCGACGGAGATGCCGGATGTCGATTTGAGCCAGTCGGCAAAGCGCGACTTGGCGTCACGCTTCGCGGCGCGGATGGCGCCGCGGAATCCCTGGTCCTCGGCGAGCGGCTTGAGCTTCGCCAGCTCGGACAGGTCCGTGATCCAGCCGTCGCCGATGGCTTCGGTGATGGCGGCCGCAAGACCCGGATTGGCCAGCAACAGCCAGCGCCGCGGTGTCACGCCGTTGGTCTTGTTGCTGAAGCGCTCGGGGAAGGTCTCCGCCAGATCCTTGACCGTCACGGTGCGCAGGAGGTCGGAGTGGATGGCCGCGACGCCATTGGTGCTGTGCGACCCGACGATCGCGAGGTTGGCCATGCGGATCTTGCGATCGCCGCCCTCCTCGACGAGGCTGACGCGCTGGACACGGCCCTCGTCGCCGGGGAAACGCGCCCGCACCTCCGCCAGCAGCAGGCTGTTGATCTCGAGGATGATCTCCAGGTGGCGCGGCAGCAGCAGCTCGAACCACCGCAGCGGCCATTTCTCCAGGGCCTCGGGCAGGAGCGTGTGGTTGGTGTAGGCCAGCGTGCGCTGGGTCAGGGTCCAGGCGAGGTCCCATCCGAGCTGCGCTTCGTCGAGCAGGATCCGCATCAGCTCCGGCACGGCCAGGCTGGGATGGGTGTCGTTGAGCTGGATGGCGACCTTGTCCGGCAGCGCGTTCCAGTCGGCGTTGCTCCGCCGGAAACGCCGCACCAGGTCGGCCAGGGAACAGCTGACGAGGAAGTACTCCTGAACGAAGCGCAGCCCCTGGCCTAGGCTCGTGGAGTCGTCGGGATAGAGCACGCGGGTCAGGGATTCGGCCGTCAGGCGCTCGGCCAGGGCGCCGACGAATTCGCCGGCGCTGAACGCCTGGAAGTCGAAGGCATCGGGCGCCGCTGCGGCCCAGAGCCTGAGCGTGTTGATGGTCTTCCCGCCATAGCCCACCACCGGGCGGTCGAAGGGGATGCCCAGCAGGCTCGACGGCCGGCCGGTGACGATGGCGAGGGACCCGCCGCGCACCTCGAAGGAGCAGCCGAGCCTGACCTCGACCTGCTCCTGCGGCCGCGCGACCTCCCACGGATCGGGCCGCCTGAGCCAGTTGTCCGGCTGCTCCTCTTGCCAGCCATCGCGGATGGCCTGCCTGAAGATCCCGTACTCGTACCGGAGCCCATAGCCCATCGCCGGCAGCTGCAGCGTGGCCATGGAGTCGAGGAAGCAGGCCGCCAGCCGGCCTAGCCCGCCATTCCCCAGACCGGCGTCTGGTTCCTGCTCGAGCGCCGCGAGCCAGTCGATGCCCTTCTCCGCAACCGCTCTCTGCGCCACCGCATCGAGCAGGAGGTTCGTGATGTTGTTGGACAGGGAGCGCCCGATCAGGAACTCCATCGACAGATAGTAGATCCGCTTGGGATTCTCGCGATCATAGGTCTGCTCCGTCCGCAGCCAGCGCTGCGAGAGGACGTCCCGGACAGACCGGGCGATCGCCTCATACCGCTCGCGCGGGCCGACTGCCGCGGGGTCGACGAGGCTGTCGAACAGGAGGTGGCGTTCATAGAGGGCGTCCCCCGTGCCGGTCAGCCGGATCGGGCCGCATCCATACTGCTCGATGATCCTTTCGGTCGCCGGCACGCTTGGCGTTGTCGGCTTGGCCACCTTCCCGTTGCTGCCCATGGCCTCGTTCCTCCCCGGGGACGCGGGTGCCGCCCCGGTCCTTGGCTCTTGTCTCGTACGGCATCGAGTACAGTCGGAAACGGCTAGGTCCCGAGAGGTCCGTTCCAGATCCGGATTGCGGGCACGCCGCGATAGTCGCCAAGCACGCTGATCGTCCCGGTGCCGAGGAGAAAATGCTGCCCGGACTGCGGGGGCAGGCCGAGCCAGCGCGCCCCCAGCACCCGCAGCACGTGGCCATGGGCGAACAGCGCGGCGTCGCCTTCCGTCGCGCGGCACCGGGCGATCACCCGGTCCACCCGGGCGCCCACCTGCTCCGGGCTCTCGCCGCCGGGGCAGCCGTCGCGGAAGACCAGCCAGCCCGGCGCCTTCGCCCGGATCTGCTCGGGCGTGAGGCCCTCATACGCGCCGTAGTTCCACTCCATCAGGTCGGGCGCGATGACGGCCTGGCGGCCGAACCCCGCCAACTCGCAAGTCTCCAGGGCCCGCTGCATCGGGCTCACGAGAACCAGCGCGAACACCTCCTCGGCCAGCACCGGCCGCAATCGCTCGGCCAGCCGCCGCCCGTTCTCGGTCAAGGAGATGTCCGTCGTGCCCGTATGCTGCCCGCTCAGGCTCCACGCGGTTTCCCCATGCCGGATCACGAAGGTGTTCACGGCCGCCTCCCGGGTCAGACGTTGTCGGCCTCCGTCGAGCTCCCGGCTGCGGCAGCCTTCGTCCGTCCCCACGACCAGCCCGTGATCTCGGGCATGTCGTCACCATGCCGCGAGATGTATCGCTTGTGCTCGATCAGCTTGTCGCGGATCGCCTGCTTGGCATAGGCGGCCCGTGCGGCGAGCCCTGGCACGCGGTCGATCACGTCGCCGACCAGGTGGAACCGGTCGAGCTCGTTCATCACGCACATGTCGAACGGGGTGCTGGTGGTGCCCTCTTCCTTGTAGCCGCGCACATGCAGGTTGCCGTGGCCGTTCCGCCGGTAGGTCAGCCGGTGGATGAGCCAGGGATAGCCGTGGAACGCGAAGATGATCGGCTTGTCCGTGGTGAACAGCGCGTCGAAATCGCGGTCCGGCAGGCCATGCGGATGCTCGCTCGCTGGCTGCAGCTTCATCAGGTTGACGATGTTGATGACGCGGACCTTCAACTCGGGCGCATGGGTCCGAAGCAGGTCGACCGCGGCGAGCGTCTCCAGGGTGGGCACGTCGCCGCAGCAGGCCATCACCACGTCGGGCTCGCTGCCGTGATCGCTGCTGGCCCACTCCCAGATGCCCAGCCCCGCCGCGCAGTGCCTGATCGCCTCGTCCATCGTCAGCCATTGGGGCGCCGGCTGCTTGCCGGCCACGACGACGTTGACGTAGTTGCGGCTGCGCAGGCAGTGGTCGGTCACCGACAGCAGGCAGTTGGCATCTGGCGGCAGGTAGACGCGGACGACCTCGGCCTTCTTGTTGACGACATGGTCGATGAAGCCGGGGTCCTGGTGGCTGAAGCCGTTGTGATCCTGCCGCCACACATGGCTGGACAGCAGGTAGTTCAGCGAGGAGAGGGGGCGCCGCCAGGGGATCTCGTTGCACACCTTCAGCCATTTGGCGTGCTGGTTGAACATCGAATCGATGATGTGGATGAACGCCTCGTAGCAGGAGAAGAAGCCGTGCCGGCCGGTCAGCAGGTAGCCTTCGAGCCAGCCCTGGCATTGGTGCTCGCTGAGCATCTCCATCACCCGCCCGTCCGGGGCCAGATGGTCGTCCCATGGCTGGGTCTCCGCGACCCAGGCGCGGTTGGTGACCTCGAGCGCATCCTGCCAGCGGTTCGAGTTGTTCTCGTCGGGGCTGAAGAGCCGGAAGTTCCGGGCCTCCATGTTCAGCTTCATGACGTCGCGCAGGAAGCGGCCCATGACCCGGGTGGATTCCGCGGTGGTGGCGCCGGGTGACGGCACCTCGATCGCATACTCGGCGAAATCCGGAAGCTTCAGATCCCGGAGCACCAGGCCACCATTGGTGTGCGGGTTGGCGCTCATGCGGCGGGTGCCTTGGGGGGCGAGCTCGGCCAGCTCGGCGCGAAGCCGCCCGCCATCCTCGAACAGCTCCGCGGGCCGATAGCTCTTCATCCACTCTTCGAGGATCTGCACGTGGCCAGGGTTCTCGTGCATCTCACCCATCGGAACCTGGTGAGAGCGCCAGTAGTCCTCGGTGCGCTTGCCGTCGATCTCCTTCGGACAGGTCCATCCCTTGGGCGTGCGCAGCACGATCATCGGCCAGCGGGGACGTTCCCGGAAGCCGTTCTCGCGCGCGTCGGACTTGATGCGCTGGATCTCGCCGATGACGGTGTCCAGGGTCGCGGCCATGAGCTCGTGCATCGTGTCCGGATCATGGCCCTCGACGAAATGGGGCGTGTACCCATACCCGCGGAAGAGGTGGTCCAGCTCCTCATGGCTGATCCGGGCCAGGACCGTAGGGTTCGCGATCTTGTAGCCGTTGAGGTGCAGGATCGGCAGCACCGCCCCGTCGGTGGCCGGATTGAGGAACTTGTTGGAGTGCCAGCTGGTCGCCAGCGGCCCGGTCTCCGCCTCGCCGTCGCCGACGACGCAGGCGACGATCAGGTCGGGGTTGTCGAAGGCGGCGCCGTAGGCGTGCGACAGGGCATAGCCGAGCTCGCCGCCCTCATGCATGGACCCGGGCGTCTCCGGCGCCACATGGCTGGGAATGCCGCCGGGAAACGAGAACTGGGTGAAGAGGCGCTTCATGCCCGCCTCGTCGGCGGAAATATTCGGGTAGACCTCGCTGTAGGTCCCCTCGAGATAGGCGTTCGCCACCAGGCCGGGACCGCCGTGACCGGGACCGGTGATATAGATCACGTCCAGGTCGTGCTTCCGGATCAGCCGGTTCAGATGGGCATAGATGAAGTTCAGACCCGGCGTGGTTCCCCAGTGGCCGAGGAGCCGTGGCTTGATATGCTCCTTGCTCAGGGGCTGCTTGAGCAGCGGGTTGTCGTAGAGATAGATCTGCCCGACCGAGAGGTAGTTGGCGGCCCGCCAATAGGCATCGATCAGGGAACGTTCCTTCTCCGACAGTGCGTTCGCCATGAACTTCTCCTGTCCTGTATCGATCTTTCCGAATTGAATGTCTGACGGGTCGGCTCGTCTGTCGAAGCGTGCCGGGCCTCGCAGGATCAGTCGTCGTGCCAATGGCGATGATGGCCCGGGCTGCGGGTCTCGCCGGACCGGGCCTCCATCGCGTCATATCCCTTCCTCTGGCCGGCCACCGGCGGTGACGAGCCGGTCAAAGGATAGGCCGCAGGGGAAGTGACGACTTTGCTCTGGCGCAAAATCGCCCGCACGCGGGCGCGATATGCTCGTTGTTCGGCGCTCGGCGCGTCGGCTGTCGGCAGAATGAAGGGATGCGCTGCGGGCCGGACCTGTTCCATGGCGCGGCCCCGCCGCACCGCATGAGCCTGCGGCCCCGGGGCGGGCAACTCATCGAGCTTGCCGGAGGGCCGGAATGGACCAGGAGAAGGGTCGCTTCAAGGCGATTGCCGCACGGTTTCTCCGTGCGGTCAGGAACTTCTTCGGCTCCGAGGTCGGCTGGAAGGCCAAACTGATATTTGCCGGGCTCGTCGCTCTGTTGTGCGCGGTCAACGGGCTGAATGTCGCCAACAGCTTCGTCGGCCGAAATTTCATGACAGCCATCGCGGATCGTGACAGAGCCGAGTTCATACGGCAGGCGCTGTTCTATGTCGGCGTGTTCGCCGCCTCCACCATCGTCGCGGTCATCGCCCGGTTCGCCGAGGAGCGCCTGGCGCTGCTCTGGCGCGAATTCGTCACCCGCCGGGCGGTCACCCTCTATCTTGCCGATCGGACCTATTACCGCCTGGACGTATCCGGCGAGCTCGCCAACCCGGACCAGCGGATTTCCGAGGATATCCGCGCCTTTACCGTCACCACCCTCTCTTTCGTCCTGATGGCGCTCAACAGCAGTTTCACCATCCTGGCCTTTTCCGGCGTGCTGTGGTCGATCACCCCGGTGCTGTTCACGGTTGCCGTCCTGTACGCGGCGTGCGGTTCCTACGTGGCGATCATGCTGGGACGGCCGCTCATCACGCTGAACTACAATCAACTCGACAAGGAGGCCAGCTTCCGCTCCGGGCTCATTCAGGTCCGGGAGAACGCCGAGTCCATCATGCTGGAACGCCATGAGCCGCGGCAGGCGGCGCGGCTGCTGCATCGGCTCGAGGACCTGGTCGGCAATCTGCGCCGGATCATCGCCGTCAACCGCAACCTGGGGTTCTTCACCACGGGCTACAACTGGATGATCCAGATCATTCCGGCCCTGATCGTCGCTCCGGCGTTCATTGACGGAGACATCGAGTTCGGGGTGATCACGCAGTCGGCCATGGCCTTCACGGCTCTGGTCGCCGCGTTTTCGCTGGTCGTCACCCAGTTCCAGTCGCTGTCCTCCTTCGCGGCCGTCGTCGCACGGCTCAGCTCGCTGATGGAGGCCATCGAGCAATCGCAGACGGACACGGCGACAGCCATTGAGATTGCCGATGCCGGGGACAGGCTGGCTTACGAGCACCTGACCTTGAGGTCGTCGACCAGCAGCGATCCCCTGCTCAAGGACCTGTCCATATCGATCCCGCGCGGGACCCGCGTTCTGGTGACGGGGACGAGCCAGGAGGCTGGGCTCGCGCTGTTCCGGGCGACGGCCGGGGTGCCGACAGCAGGCGAGGGACGCATCCTTCGCCCTGCCGACGGCGACCTGATCTTCCTCCCGCAGCGGCCATACCTGCCGCCGGGCACGCTCCGGCAGGTTCTGCTGCGTGACGCGGATGACAAGGTAGACGAACGGCTTCTCGCGCTGCTGACCGCGCTGGATCTCGACCAGGTCGTGACCCAGGCTGGCGGATTGGATGCGGAGCAGGACTGGGTGACGCTGCTTTCGTTGCGGCAGCTGCAGCTTCTGTCCATTGCCCGCGTTGTCATGAACAGGCCGAAATTTGTCTTTCTTGACAGAGTTGACGACATATTGACGCCCGACCAACTCAGAAGATCATTGGAAATTCTTTCGGCGAATTCGATTGTCTACATCAGCAACGGAGACGTCGAAGAGTCGTCGGAGCTGTATGACGCGGTCCTGGTGTGTGGAGAGGATGGGAGCTGGACGTGGACTGCAAGCCGGCGGTGAAAAAGGGCCGCAGGCATAGGGACATCCTGGGCTAGGTCCCCGGGGGAGAAAGCTGGTGGACCAGGGGCCGGCCGGCCTCGAAATCGCCGAGGCTCGCAAGCGTGGTTTCAGCGATCGCCGCGAGCGCTTCCGCCGTCAGATAGGCCTGGTGGCCCGTCACCAGCACGTTGGGGAAGGTGAGCAGCCGCTGGAACACGTCGTCCTGGATGATCTCGTTGGACAGGTCCTCGAAGAAAAGGCCTTCCTCCTGTTCATAGACGTCGAGCGCCACACCACCGAGCTTGCGGCTCTTCAGCCCCTCGATGACCGCCGTCGTGTCGATCAGGGCGCCACGGCTGGTGTTGACGATCATCAGGCCCGGACGGGCCCGCGCAATCGCGTCGGCGTCGATGAAATGGCGGGTTTCCGGCGTCAGCGGGCAGTGCAGGCTGATGATCTCCGCCTGGTTGAGCAGGGTTGCCCGGTCGACGGAGCGGACGCCTTCCGCCAGGAGGGCTTCGTCCGGGACCGGATCGAACGTCAGAACCTCGCAGCCGAAGCCGAGCCGGAGCGCGCGGGCCACGATCGCCCCGATGCGGCCGGTCCCGACGACACCCACGGTCCGGCCGTACAGCGTGCGGCCGACGAGACCGTCGAGCGCGAAATTGTTGTCGCGGGTCCGGGCCCAGGCACGGTGGATGTTGCGGTCGAGCGCCAGCATCAGGCCGATGGTGAATTCGGCGACGGCGTGGGGCGAATAGGCCGGGACCCGGACCACTGCGATGCCGAACCGGGTGGCGGCGGCCAGATCGACGTTGTTGTGGCCGGCGCAGCGCAGCGCCACGACCCGGGTGCCGCCGGCTTGCAGCGCTTCGAGCACCGCGGCATCGACGAGGTCGTTGACGAACACGCACACCGCGGGAAAACCATGGGCGAGCGGCAGGGTATCGGCATCGAGCCTCGGCTCCAGGAAGGTCAGCGCATGGCCGAAGCGGGTGTTGGCCGCCTCGAGGGACTGTCGGTCATAGGTCTTGGTACCGAACACCGCGACGCGCATGGATCACTCCCTCTCGACACAGCCCCGGATCGGGCGGGGACGGCGCGCAACCGCTCGCCTCGTTCCGCGTCACTCGATCTCCAGCCCTTCCTTGCCCGCATCCGCCTCATCGATCCAGGCGCGCAACAGGGTATAGCCGACGGCGAGAATCGTCGGGCCGAGGAAGATGCCGACAAGGCCGAACGCGATCAGCCCGCCGATCACACCGGCCAGGATGAGAAGCAGCGGCAGGTCCGCCCCGCGGCGGATCAGGACGGGACGAATGAAATTGTCCACCGTCATGGCCACCAGGCTCACGGCCAGGAGCGCGATTGCCCAGCCCGTGTCGTCGCGGACGAACATCCAGATGATGGCGGGCACGAGGACCAGCCCCGGACCGATCTGGGCGATGCACAGCATGAACATCACGGCGCAGAGCACCGACGCGAACGGGAATCCCACCAACATCAGCCCGAAGGTGCCGATGGCCGACTGGATCAAGGCCGTGACCACCACCCCCAGCGCGACGCCGCGGATGGCCTGGCCCGCCAGGATGACAACCTGCTCGCCGCGCATGCCGGCAAGGCGGCTGCCGAAGCGCTTGACCATCTCCGCCGCGACTTCGCCCCGCGCATACATGATCGCTGCAACCACGACCGTGAGCAGAAACTGCAGCAGGACGCCCCCGAGGCCGCCCATGGCATCGAGGAACCACTGCATGATCCTGCCGGAATACGGCCGCACCTGGACCAGAAGCTCGCTGATGCCGGCCTCGCCGACATTGTGCCAGACGCGGGCGGCATCCGGGCCGACCAATGGCAACTGCTCCAGCCAGGCGGGCGGCGGCGGCAACTCCGCCGACGTGACCGACACGCCCCATTCCACGATCTCCCCGGAGTGCCGGACGATCGTACCGACCGCGAGCCAGAACGGGATCACGAACACCAGCAGGATCGACACCGTCATGACCGTGACGGCGAGCCCGCGGCTGTTCCACAGCCGAGCCTGCACGCGGCGGAGGAGGGGCCAACTCGCGATCACCAGCATCGCCGCCCAGATCATCGCGGGCAGGAAAGGCCGGAGGATCCAGAGGCATGCGCCAATCAGCAGGGCGATGAAAAGAACGGCCAACGTGATCCGCGCGAGATCCTGTCGCAAGACGGCCATGGTGACTCCTCCCTCTCCATCGGGATGAACCTCAACCGAGGAAGACCGGCAACACCCCGGAGCAGTGTACGCCCGAACGCGCCGCGCGTGGACGGAGCCTCCCGTCAGAGAGCGATGGCCGCCACGCGTTGCTGTCATGACCTAAAGAGGTCCTGCCCCTCCTCGGCGTCAGGCAGCAGCGGGCGATCACGCTGTCGGTGCATTCATCGCGGGGACGGCGCACCTACGCCGAAAGGAGTACTTGGCCGACGATCATACAATGCTATGCTTCCAAAGCTTCGATTCAGGAAATGAATGTGTCCGGGGCGTTACCCGGACACACGGTTTTGCAGATAAAATATCTTGCCTGTGTCGGCGGATCGGTAAGGAACGCTTGGAGCTGGAGAGGTCGCCGCTGCTTGGCGGCCTTCCATGCAAGTTACGCAGGTCCCAGCCGAGCGTATCTCACGAGATGAAATGGGCCCCACTCTTCGCCGCGTGCAGCTTGAAGGCGATCTCGGTCCGGTTTCGTGCCTGCAACTTCCTCATGATTGACCGGAGGTGCACCTTTACGGTGCTCTCACACAGGTCCAGTTCGTAGGCGATGATCTTGTTCGGCTTTCCGAGGGCGACGGCATCGGCAACGGCGGCCTGCCGTTCTGAGAGGCCAAGCATGCTGTGAACAGATTGCTGGCGCAGCGGCCGCTCGCGATCAGAGTTCTGGAGCGCGCTGGCAGGAACGAAAGTGCCTCCGGCCAGCGCGAGGCAAAGCGCCCCAATCGCGACACTCAGGCTGACGCTGGTGGGGATGTAGCCGCGAGCTCCCCACGCCAGAATCTCAGAGATATGGCGGGGATCCTCATCTTCGCCCAACACGACCACAGCCGTCTCGGGATAGGCGCCAACCAGGGTCTGGAGTTCGTCCTCAAGCGACGGATGGTCATTGCTGACTGAGCCGCATTCCAGGAGGATCAGCGACGTGTCGCTCCGTTCTGCGCTCCGTTCCCACTCACCGATGTCGGCGAAAGCCCGGCTTCGGAATCGCGCATCGGTCGACTCAAGCGCCTGCGTCAAGGTTTCTCGGCCCAAGGCACGTCTGTCGATGATCGCGACGGTGGGCAGGCCCGGAACAATACTATCAATATCCCGGGCGCTGGCGCGTTGATTGATTTCAGGTTCTGCCACCCCCATAATGGCGGGATGGGCCTTCGATTCACTGCCGTTGAAAAGCATAATAATCCTACTCAGCTCTTAGCCTGGTTGAGGGTATTTCCCCGCCCGCTTCATTAGCTAGAGATCCAACGCGTTTCTGGTTATGTCTAAATTCCTGTTGTTCTCAGAAGGCCGGAAGATCGGCAGAAATGGATGTCGAGCCCGGCAAGACCCGATCACATTTGTATCACATTTTATGCAAAAACAAACAAGGTCGGCCTAAGCCTTTCGAACTATGGTTCCTTCCTAAGGAACACGCCTGCCGTCAGCTCGACGATGTCAGTTCCCTCCCATTCGGCCAGCTTGGCTCGCTGGAGGGCGCCACAGGCGGTCCTCGCGTCTCCGACGCGATACTGGATATCCACGCGTCCTCGATCCGCCCGCAAGGGAAAGAGCGGATGGCTCGGGATCGATGTCATCCAGCGGGTGAGCCAAAAGGTCGTTTGGAGGCGAGAACGACGGCCGGGCATCTCCGAACCGCGCCGTCGCCACCTCGATCCGCTAGGACCGCGGCTCCGCCGGCATGCTGAACTGGAACAGGGGCGTCGCGGTCATGCGGTCCGTCGGGCTTCCGCGTGGATGGTTGATCGTCAGCCGCAACATCCGCGCCTGCCAATCGACGACCCCGAGGAAGACCAACCGGCCGACGACATGGGACCGCGGCGCGATCTGCATCTCCGGATTATCCGGTGGAGGAAGGAAGGGATAGCTCCGGCCGCGGTCATCCGTCAGCAGCAGGCTGCCGGATGGGTTGAGCCGCCTCTGCCCGGCGGCCGGATTGAAGATCTCGACATCGACGACGATGCTGGACGGCAGGAAGCTCACGGTATCGACCGAGATGGTCATGCCGTTCGGATGCGTCTTGCTTTGCCGCACGCGGACGTTGGTCGGAGCGGAGAACTCTCCCGGTGGAGGTTGTGCCGGCTGTCCGACCCCTGGTCCCGACGGCGACATCCCCGGCTTGACCAGCGGATAGGTTGGTGTCGGCGTTCCGGACCTGCTCGCCGGCTCCTGCGATGGCGGCGGTGGGGCGAGCTCGAACTGTTGGAACTGGGCATGCGCCACATCAACGAGACCCGCCGCAATCATCACGATAGCGACTGTGACGCGACGGCCCCCGGCGCGCATCGGCGTCTTAGCAATCCGGTACAGCTCGTGACGGCAGCCGGGCTCGGCCATGATGATCAAGTCTCCGCCGCGTGGCGCGGCCACGCAATTCGGCGATTGGGTGAACACGACCATCCCGCCGGAGGATGCCGTTTCTCGCCGATGGCGTCGGCTCACCTGCGTCTGAGCAAGGCGACATCGAAATTCCGGTTGGGTGCTCTAGGCGTAGCCTTTCGGGACCACCGGACGGCGGTTGTGGGCCAGCGCGAAGAAATAGGCTTGGATGAACACGCGAACCGCGCTGGACAGGCTACCGTCACTTCGCTGCGAAGCGCGTATCCGCGACACGAGGGCATTCACGGAAATGCCTTCCCGTGTTACGATTTCTTCCAGGCCGCTCCAGAATTGCTGCTCCAGCCGGATGCTGGTGCGGTTTCCACCAATCGTGACGTTGCGGGTGCGCGGCTCGAGAGGATTTATCAGCCGGTAATTTTGAGCCATTTAGTTCGTCGCTGAAAGAGAAGTGGATCGCAGTATTTTCCACAGCTATGAAGGATTCAAAACATCTCAAATCGGCTTTTCCCATCTCTGATTGTCTAGTGGAGTACCTCTTCCGTTGTAGCAATCCAACGCAAGACTACGGCACATAACTGGCGATGCGAAATCGTCGGGCACGACGCGTCCGATGCCTGGCGTTGCTTGGCTTCTTTGAGATCCTGGCCGAATGATGATTGCCTTGCGATCAATGATCAATCGGACGGTCAGAACCAGTGGCAGTCAAGTCGTCCAGGAAGGGCGAGAGCCGGTGAGTAGCGGGAGAAAGTAGTAGTGCATCCACTCGAGGATATGCCAGCCTCCTCTGAGGATCGATTCGAAGTGAAGGCCATCACCGGAAGTGCGTCTAGGTCGAGACCGATCGCACGTCTAGGATCTCACTCGGGATTTGACTGGGCTGAGGCGTCCCCACTGATCAGCTTCGCAACTCCCTCACATGGGGCCGGGCAGGCATCATCAACAGCAACAGGAAGCGGGCCTGTCCGGTCCCATGCCCATCCGGCGACGGACGGGGCATGACTCGAACAGACAAGGAGGTCAGGTGAAATCTCCGGCCGACAGTGGTACCCGGCTTGACCGTGAACTGAACGCTGCTCGCGGCGCCGCGCCCCGCCATGTGGTCGCGGTGCTGCTCATCGTCGCTGGTGGCGCCTGTCTTGCGGTAGAGGGGCTGGGAGTCCGTCGGGCCGAAGCCACGCCTCTGACAGAGACTGTCGAAGATTCGCGACTATCCGCCTCTGCAACCCGTCCCTCAGCCCAGGCTTCGCAGGCCGCGCGCCCGGCCTTGGCACCCCATCCGATGGCGGCCACGGCATCTCCGTCCGCAAGCGGCACCATCGCCGCCCCGGCCGACGATCGGATGGCGCAGTTGCCACTGCCGGACAACGCCTCCACTGAACTGCGCAGCCTGGCGCGCGGGGCCATCGCCGGCCAAGCGAATGCTGAGCATGATCTCGGCACCTTCCTTGCGCTCGGCATCGAACTTCCACAGAGTTTTGAACGTGCCGCCTACTGGTATCGTCGCGCCGCCGATCAGGGCGTGGCCAGCGCCGCATACAATCTCGGCGTGCTGCTGGAACGGGGCCTCGGCGTGCCGCGCGACCCGGAAGCGGCGGTGGCCCGCTTCCATCAGGCGGCGGAGGCCGGACACGCCGGTGCGCTGAATGCATTGGGGCTTGCCTATCTCAGCGGCTCGGGCGTGGCGCGCGACCCGGTGGAGGCGATGCTCTGGTTCCGGCGGGCCAGCATCGGCGGCAACCCACGCGGCGCTTACAACATGGCCAGGCTCTATGAAAGTGGCGAGCTCGGGACACCGGATCCGCAGACGGCCGCTGGCTGGTACCGGGTCGCGGCCGATGCAGGATACGAGCCGGCCAGGGCAGCCTCTGCGAGGCTGCAGGCCGTAGCCTACGGTGATGGTGTGGCCGCGCCTCGCATCGGGTTTGTCAACCTGGCGCCGGAAGCCGGCCTTCTCGTTCTGGACCAGACCGGCATTCCCGCCGCCCCCGACCCGATCCTTGACGCCCTGGCGGCACAGATGGCGAGTTTGCCGCCTGGTCCGGCGGAGGTGACCAGGGCATCTGAGGTGACAGCGCAGCCTGCGATCGCGCCGGACCGACGCGTCACGGCAGCTCAGATTCGAGAGATCCAGCAGCTGCTGACGAGGTTGAATCTTGATGTGGGACCGATCGATGGCGTGATGGGGCGCAGGACCCGGGCGGCCATCGTCGCCTTCCAGCAGAGCCAGGGTCTGCCGGTGACGCGGCGGCCCTCGGTGGCGTTGCTGCACATGCTTCGCGCAACCACGATGCTGGCCAGCAGGGATTGACGGAATGCGGGTGACCGCGCTGTGCCGGCGGGGATCACTCGTCGATCGACGTTCCCCACCAGCGGGCGCGGGTCTTCTGGTAGTCCGGCTCCGGATCATAAACCTTGACCGGTAGACCCATGTCCTGGGCGGTCAGGGTGCCGACCGCGTTGCGCAGCTGATAGCCGGCGACCACCTCGTTGCGCCGCGCCTGCACCAGGCTGAGCTGGGCGTCGAGCAGGTTCTGCTGCTCGGTCAGCACGTCGAGCACGGTACGCGACCCGACCTGCGCTTCCTGCTGTAGGCCTTCCACCGCCAGTTGCTCCGCCTTGACCGCGGCCTGGAACGACTTGATCGCGGCGCGCGCCGTCACCAGCGCCTGCCAGGACTGGACCGCGCCCTGAATCGCGGTGCGGCGCTGCGATTCGATCTGAATCCGCCGCTGGCCGTGCGTATAGCGCGCCTGGCGCACCAGCGATTCCTGGTTGCCCTGCGAGTACAGCGGGATGGTCAACTGGGCCACGATCGCAGCAGAATCGACGCGCGACTGCGCCCCGCTGCTGCTCTGCGGATGGGAAACCGTCGAATACTGCCGCTGGATCCGCGCCTGCACGTCGATCGACGGCAGCAGCGCGCCGAATTGCAGGTCGATATTGTCGGCCGCTGCGCGCTCGGTGAACACCGCCGCAACGATGCCCGGATAATTCGCCTGGGCCCTCTGGATCGCGTCCTGCATCGAGGATGGCAGCCCGGCCGGCACCGCCGGCGTCTCCAGCGTCCCCGGTGGCTGGCCGATGAAGCGTTCGAAGGTGGCACGGCTGGCGCGCAGCGTGCCCTCGGCCTCGATGCGCCCGGCGGTGGCGCTGGCCAGGCTGGCTTCGGCCTGGCTGACGTCGGTGCGGGTCACCTCGCCGACATTGAAGCGGTCCCGGGTCGCCTGCAACTGCCGGCGCAGCACCGCCTCGTTGTTGCGCTGCACGTCCAGCGCGGCCTGGGCCTGGACCACGTCGGCATAGGCGGTCGCAGCGTCCAGCAGCACCGTCTGCTCGGTGGTCTGGACGACCGCGCGGGTCGCCATGACCGTGTTCTCGGCCTGGTTCACCGCGGCCTCGGTCTGGCCGCCATTGTAGATGTTCTGCGTGATCGTAATGCCGAGCGTGGCCGGGTTCACCTCGTGCCAGTGGCCCTCGCGACCGCCGCTGCTCAGCGGATCGCCCTTCTTACCGCTGGGCTGCAACTGGGAGATGAGGCCGGTGGCCGGGACCGCATCCGAGGTCGTGTTGGAGAACTGGCTCGAGATACTGGCGTCGGCGCTGATCTGTGGCCGGTAACCGGACAGGGCCTGGGCCACACCTTCATTGACCGCCTTCAGATTGGCGATGTCGGCGGCGAGATCCGGGTTGGTGGCATAGGCCGAGGCCAGCGCCTCGGTCATCGACTGGGCCGAGGCCGGAGCGGTGCCCAGCATCAGAACGGCGGACAACACCGCGGTGGAGAGCCCGAGCAATTCGTGTCGCATCATCGTCAACGCCACCGCGTCCTTGGCCGACATCACCGAAGCGGCAATGCCGTCCAGAGTGAAGGAGGCTTCGCTACGTCACAGGCGCGCACCTCCGGGCGGTTATAGTTCCCTGAACTCGGTATGGCTTCAACTTCTCCAAAAGGAATATGGCTGCTGATGTGATGCATTATCAATTTGAAGGTCCGCCATATCTTGAAAATCATTTGCCCGTAGAAAACTAGCATGTCGTCTCATATTCAAGTATGTGTCGGTTCATTGCTTCGGAATCCGAAGTTCGCGTGTCGTCTTGTGCGCGGGCGGAGCGGGTCGATTTGTCTGCGGCCCGCAAATGAATGTGACGTGGGCACGGCATCGAAATTTCTCCTTCTCAAAAAGATCTGTTCAATCTAAAATTTTTTGTTTCCTGTATCGCTCTGAATGCCCACCTGCCACGCTCGGGAATCGGATCTGCCTCGCCGCAATCGAGGTCCCATCGGCAACGATTCAGTCATTGGGAGACAAGTCATTATTCGCCTCCGTCGTGGGTGGAAACGAGGATCGCCCGGAAAAGCTGATCTCCTGACCGCGCGCCAGGCCAGACAGTTTTTTCTTGTGTTTCAGCCGATTGTCGCTGTCTCTGACGGTGACTTGTGGGGCTTTGAAGCGCTGATGCGGTGGCGCCATCCGATTCACGGCGAAATAGCTCCCAGTATATTCATCCCGGTTGCCGAAGTGTCCGGCCTCATCACTCACTTCGGCGAATGGGCGCTCCAGGACGCCTGCCGGCAGGCGGCCTCTTGGCCATGGGCCGCGCAAGTCTCGGTCAATATTTCCGCAGCGCACATCCGATCGGCTGCGTTTCCCTCGATGGTGGCCACGGTGCTTGCGGCCGCCGGACTCGCTCCGGCTCGCCTGGAGCTTGAAATCACGGAATCGGTTCGGCTCGAAGCATCAGAGGAGGTCGCCGGGGTGCTCGAGCAGTTGAAAGATCTGGGCATTCGGCTGGTGCTCGACGATTTCGGCACCGGTTGGTCTTCCCTCGACACGCTTCGCCGCTTTCCATTTGACGGGCTGAAGATCGACCAGTGTCTCGTGGCAGACCTGCCATCCAACCCGCGTGCGGTCGCGATCGTCCGCGCCATCATGCAGCTCGCCAGGGAACTTGGCGTTTATGTGACGGCCGAGGGCGTGGAAGACGCAACCCAGTTGCGGATCCTGCAGGATCTCGGCTGCGAACGACTGCAGGGGTTTCTGGTCGCGGTGCCGGAGCAGAGCGCGGTGGCGCCAAGCCGGGATCTCTGGCGTGTGCCAGTGCATTGACCGATGGACAGGGCGAGCGTCCTGCCGCTGAATGGATGCTCTGCAGGCGCCTCGTCGGGCGCCCGAGCCCGGGGGGCAGCATGGTCGCGATCGGTCAGGGAAGAAGCGTCTCGGCGGCGACAGCCATTGAACAGTGTCGGGCGATGCTAGGGGACATGGTCCCGCGCTTGTTGCTGGTCTTTTGCGGCGGCAAGCACGAAGGGGCCGATATCCTCAGGGCTCTCAGGGCCACGTTCGGCGACGCGGTTCCGATCGTCGGCGGATCAGCGGCCGGCATCATCTGGCGCGACGGCCTCGGCTACAGTGGATTGGAGGTCGGGCTCGTCGCCTTCGGAGAGGACGACGTCCTGCCGCAGATTGTGGTCAACCGCGATCTGCTGCAGGGCGAGCACGCCGCCGGCTTCTCGCTCGGCCAGATGCTGGCCGAAACCGCCGAGCAGGATTCTGTCGTGCTGATGTTCTACGACAGTGTCGCCAGCTCATCACCGCTGCGGCTGCATCCGGCGAGCGACCTGGTCGAGGGCTTGCAATCAGGCCTTGGCGGCCACAGAATCCGGCTGATCGGCGGGGGGACCCTGACCGACATGAATCTATCCGATGCCTGGGTGCTCGATGGCATATCGGCGATCAAGCACGCGGCCGTAGCGCTCGTCTTTCCCCTGGGACTCAAGGACGAGACCGTCATCCTGCACGGTTGCCGGCCGGTCAGCACCTTCATGGAAATCACGCGCATAGACGGGGCAGAGGTCTTCGAGCTCGACGGCCGGCCGGCGCTCGAGGTGATCGAGCAGATGCTGGGCGTGACGCTCGGCAGCACCTCGTCGCACGATCTGTCTTTGATCGCGACGCTGGGAGAGAAGCAGGGGGATCCCTACGCTGCCTATGACGAGAACAGCTATGTCAACCGACTGATCCTGCGGGCCAATCGGGCCACCGGCTCGATCACCCTGTTCGAGAAGGACTTCCGCCTCGGCACGCGGGTTCAGATCATGTCCCGCGACAATGCGTTGATGCTCGACAGCGTTCGCAACGGGATCAGCGCGATCAACCGGACGCAGCAGGGCGGGCACCCCTTCCTGGCGATCTATATCGACTGTGCGGGCCGCGCCAGCGCCCGCAGCGGCGCGGCAATCGAGGAGGCCCGGCTGGTGGCAGACGGCCTCGACTCCTCTATCCCCTTTCTCGGCTTCTATTCCGGCGTCGAGATCGCCCCTTTCGACGGCTATAGCCGGCCCTTGGATTGGACCGGCCTCCTGACCGTGCTGTCGACACGATGAACAGCGGCTCGCGAAGGGCTGTCGGTGTGCCGCCCGGCCAACTGGAGCGCGAGCTCGCGTATTACCAGCGCGAGTGCAATGATCTCGGCGCGCGCCTGCTGCGGCTGCAGGAGGAACAGAGCCAGGCATTCCGGGAGGCGCGGCGCAGCCGAACCCTGGCCAAACTGATCCGTGAGGCCCACCGTCTCGCCGACACGGTGATCGGCCCGGAGGATCTCGGCGACCGGATCTTGGAGATCGTCATCGACAATGCAATGTGCGACCGCGCGGCGCTTCTGGTTGAAGAAATTCCCGGAAACCGGAGCTTTCGTGTGACGCACGCCATCGGGCTGCGTGAGAAGATGGCCGCGCCGATCACACTGCCGAGTGTCCCGGAATTCTTCTTCACCACCGCCCAGTCCAGGATCGAGCCGCCGGCCTACGAGCTCACGGGCATCCTGCAACTGCCCTATGTCCTCTGGGCGTATGACCGTATGACGGGCCATGCCTTGATGATCGGCAACCGGTCCGAGGCGAATGTGAGTCGGGCGTTCGAAGCCGGTGACCAGGAACTCATCGAGGGCGGCCTCTCCGTCTATATCGACGTCCTCGCCCGCAAGCAGGCGGAGCAGGAGCTTCGGCGAGCAATGCGCGCGGCGGAGCAGGCCGACGAGGCGAAAGCCGCCTTCCTCGCGACGCTGAGCCACGAGCTGCGGACGCCGTTGAACGCCATCATCGGTCTGGCCGACATTCTGTCCTCGAAGCGAGCCCCGGCCCTGACAGTCGAGCGATCCGTCTCCTATGCAGGCGAGATCGCCGGCTCAGGCCGCCACCTGCTGCGCCTCATCAACGATATTCTGGACTACTCGGGGATCGCCCGGGGCCACCTGGCCATCCAGCCCGAATGGATCCGCCTGGAGCATGCGGTGGGCGCCGCCGTCCGGGCTGCGGACGGCATGGCAGTGGAGCGGGGCGTCGCGCTGTCGATGTCGCCGATCGATCCCGCCTTCGGCCTCCTTGTCGACTCGGTTCGCCTTCGCCAAATCCTCGATAACCTGATCGGCAATGCGATCAAGTTCACGCCGCAGGGGGGAGAGGTGGCCGTCGATGTCGAGATCGGAACGGACAAGTCGGTCCAACTCCTGGTCACGGACACCGGGATCGGAATGCGGCCGGAGGAGATCGCGATCGCGATGGAGCCGTTCCGTCAGCTCGAAAACGCGTTGACCCGCACGACAGCCGGCACCGGATTGGGATTGCCGATCACCAAGGGGCTTGTCGAAGCCCATGGCGGCTCGCTCTCGATCACGAGCGAGCCTGGGGGCGGGACCATCGTCCGCATCATCTTCCCGGCGGCGCTGGGCAGCTCAGAGCGGACCGATCGCCCGAAAGCCAAGCGCTGATCCCGGCCCGCTAGTGGGGCCATGTCGGTACGACGCCCTTGGGCGTGGCCGACAGCGTCGCGAGATTCTCGTCGATGGCACGAAACAACCCCCAGGTCTCGCCGTAGTTCAGCGGAAAGCCAGGACATCCGGCATCCGCATCCTTCTGTCGGGCGTGAATGTAGTCTGTCCACTGCTTGGTCGACGGACGGCGGTGGTGGAAATCGTGGCATGGCGCGTCCCCGACCAGGACGATGACGCGGACCAGGAGCTGGATCGTGAGCATGTTCAGCCACCAGACGCACCAGGCGGCGAGGCCCGCGGGTGACCAGGCCGACCCCTGCGGCAAGGGGGCGCCCGGAAACACGCCGGCAGTCGCCAGGCAGACGAACTCCTTGTCTCGCGCGGCGATTAATGCCGGCTCGGGAAAGCGATGCTCGCAGAGGATCCGGCCGATCGTCGCCCATTGCAGGAACAGGGTCAGCGGCAGGAACCAGATGGTGAGGAAGGTGAGGGCATGGCCCGTGAGGGCTGATGCCAGCGCCGGAATCGCCAAGGCGGCCATCGCCACGACGTTGTGCCGCGGATCGTGCGAGCGCATGGCGGCGCGCATGCGGCGCAGCAGGAAGCGGACATGGAAGTCCGGGGAGAAGACCACGTTGACCAGCACACGCCGCCACAATTCGCGCTTCGGCACGTCCGGTTCGAGACGGCACATGCCGAGGACGAAATCGGCGAACTCATCCTCCTCGGTCAGCAGCTTGCGGGCGCTGTGGTGGTGCATGTGCTCTTTTCGATAGTGGTCGAAATGCTTGAACAGGAAGATGGCGGAGATCAGCCGGCCCACGGCCCGGTTGCGCTCCCAGGTGCGGAAGACGGTGCCATGGGCGCAATGATGAAATATGACGACCTGGAACACACCGAGACCGGAGGTCGTGAGAGTCAGGGAAATGAGGAGCAGGAAGGCGCCCGGGACCGTCGGAAGGAAGGTCCACAATACGCCGAGGGACAGGCCGGCCGCGACCAGGAGGCATCCCTGATGGACGAAATACATTGGCGTGCGCGCGGCCTCCGCCTCCTCCGGCGCCGGCCGGGCGGTCAGCCACGACAAGAACGGCTGGAGGACAGCCGGCAGCCTTGCGGCCATCTCGACGCGGGGGGGCCGGCGCATGGTCGGCGCAACTTCGCTCGAGGCGACCTGTTCGATTTCGGCAACAAAGATGGACATCAAACGCTCCTTGCCGCATCGGCACGACGGCAATTCTTCATGCCTTCGAAACGGACGATAGCCGTCTCAAAGGATGGGAATTACCTAAAAAGCTTGCCTTATGCTCGCGAGATGTGAAAGCAACAGCGTCGCCCGTCAATAGATGGGGCGCTCCAGGCGCTGGCTACAATGTATTCCTCGGACCAAGATCGCGTCCACGTCGAGGTCAGGCGAGGAACGGTTAAGCGGCCGGGCAGATGGGTGCTAGCGACGCAGCATGCCCGATGCGGGTCAACAGTTGACGGCGGTCCGGTCGTCCGGGCCTTCCAGGGCTACGACCTCGACCCGGTTCCGTCCCCGTGCCTTGGCGAGGTACAGCGCGCGGTCGGCTGCCCGCATCAGTTTGTCCATGCCAATGTCGCAAGCCTGGGCCACCGCGGCGCCGATGCTGACCGTCAATGGAAACGCACTCTCATGCGCCGGAGCAAATTCCTCCGCCGCCAGCTTGGCACGGATCCTCTCCGCAGTGGCGGCGACTTCATTGAGGCCGGCGCCGATCATGACGACCGCGAATTCCTCACCTCCCAGCCGGGCTATAAGATCCACGGCCCGGGCCTCGAGGCGAAGCCTCTCCCCCAGCAGCTCAAGCGCCGCGTCGCCGGCTTGATGGCCGAACCGGTCGTTGACGATCTTGAAGCTGTCGACGTCGATCATCAGCAGGGCGACGTTCGCCAACTGCCTGGCCGACAATACGCCCTCGAGGTGCCGCATGAAGTAGCGACGATTGTAGAGGCCGGTCAGCGGATCGGTCAGCGCCATCTTGAGAGCGCCGTCGAGCGCGCTTCGCAGCCGGTCCTGATAGAGTTTTCGCCGGATCTGATTGCGGGCCCGGACTCTGAACTCGTTCGGGTTGAGTGGCCGTGAGATCCAATCGTTCACGCCTAGGTCGAAGCCGCGCAGCACAAGGTCTCGATGATCGGGCTCGGCAATCAGGAGAAGAGGGATGTCGCGGCTGGCCACATTGGCCCGGAGCCGGGAGGCGAGGCGCAAGGGCTCGAATCCCCTCATCGAGAGATTGATGACGATCAGACTCAACGAGTGGCTGGCGCCGATCGCGATCGCCTCCTCCTCATTGGCCGCCCGCACGGTCTGAACGCCATCCTCAGCCAGCGCCTTTTCGACGCTTGCTGCGCCGAGGTCCCAGTCGTCGACGATCAGTGCGCGAGCACCGCTCACCTCGACCCTGTCGAGCGGCTCGGGAGCAAGTCCCAAGGCCCGCGTCGTCTCGTGCCGGGCCCTCCATTCGTCAAAGAGCTGCTTGAGACGGACGAGACCCCTGACCCTGGCGAGGAAGGTCTCCGTATCGATCGGTCGGGTCAAAAAATCGTCGGCACCGCATTCGAGTCCGCGCAGCTTCTCGGCTGCGCCATCAAGTGCGGTCACCATGACGACTGGAATGTGCATGGTCCGTTCGTCTGCCTTCAGGCGTCGACAGGTCTCATAACCGTCGAGTTCCGGCATCATCACATCGAGAATGATGACGTCCGGTTGCCAATTCTGCGCGCAGGCAATTGCCTCGATGCCGTTCCGGGCCGTTAGGACAGCATAGTACTGGTCCTGAGCGACAATGCTCAATATTTGAGCATTGGCTTCTATGTCATCAACGATCAGCACCTGAGCTGTCATTTTCTCTGTCTCGAGTCGAAATTGCCGTTACGAAAGCGATTTCAATTTTTTTAAGTAATGCGATTGGGATGGGATCGATAAGGAGATTGCGCCAACAGGCACGCACAAAGGATAGCACGTCCGGCGGGGATCATACAGAAGGATAATACGCGTCTACGCCATTGCGGAGCGTTCCGGCCGCATTATGCTCTGATGCCAAAGAATCGGTCCGTTTGCCGCATAATATTATATGGCAAGCGGCATAAAATTATATGGAGGCGCCTTGAATCCCTCCTCCATCTTCCGCGAAGAGAACGGCTCGGGCGTGCGAGGCGCCCGAGCCGGTCCGGCTACAGCACGAAGTCCGACGCCTGCAGCGCGATCGCTCCATCGAGACGGATGACGAAGTCGGCGACGCTGTCGCCATTCACATCGGCCGAGACTGTCGTCTTGCTGCCGCTGATCTCATAGCGAAGCTGCCCGGCGGTGCCGGAGAAGGCACTGGTGCCGATGAAGCTGAAGGCCGTGTCGCCGTTCGCCCCATTGCCGTCGGCATCGATCAGCCACACCGAGATCAGATCGGTCCCGGCCTGGAAGTCCTGGATCGTGTCGGCGGCCGAGGCCGTGCTGTCGGACACGCTGGTGTAGCTGAAGTAGTCTGCGCCGTTGCCGCCGTTCAGCGTGTCGGCGCCGTGGCCTCCGCGCAGCACATCGCCGCCGTCGCCGCCGTTGAGGGTGTCGGCCCCGAAAAATCCGAGCAGCGTGTTGCTCTGGGCGTTGCCAGTCATGACGTCGTTGTGAGTGCTGCCATTGATGGTCTCGACGTCGTTGGCGATCGTATCGCCCTGGGCGGTGCCGCCGGTGTTGACCTGGGTCTGCAGGTTGATCGTCACGCCCGCGGTGCTGTCGTAATAGCTGGCGATGTCGATGCCGTCACCGCCGGCCAATTGGTCGGCACCGGCGCCACCGCGCAGGGTGTCGCCGCCGGCGTCGCCGTTCAACTGATCGTCGCCATTGCCGCCCTCGAGGGTGTCCCAGCCGGCGCCGCCATTGAGCACGTCATTGCCGTTCATGCCCCGCAGCGTGTTCAACGCTCCATCGCCGGTCAGGCTGTCGCCGAAGGTGCTGCCCTGCAGGGTCTCGATTCCGACCAGCGTGTCGCCCTCGGCATAGCCGCCCGTGTTGACATTGGTTGCCAGGTTAACGGTCACCGCGGCGCTGCTGCCGTTGTAGTCTCCCGTGTCGATGCCGGCGCCGCCGTCGATCGCATCGGCCCCGGCGCCGCCATTGAGGTTATCATCGCCGTTGCCGCCACTGATCGTATCGTCGCCGGCGGCGCCGCAGATCGTATCGCGGCCATCGCCGCTGTCGATGACATTGGCGTTCGCGTCGCCGATCAGGACATCCATGCCCTTCGAGCCGACCAGGTTCTCCACACAGATGAGCGTGTCGCCCTGGGCATCACCCCTTGTGCCGGCGCCGGACCTCAGGTCGACCGTGACCCCATCCTTGGAGGTGTCGTAGCTCGCCGTGTCGATGCCAGCCCCGCCATTGATCACGTCGGCCCCGGCGTCACCGACGAGCCAGTCGTTGCCGTCGCCACCGACCAGCTTGTCATTTCCGGTGCCGCCGCGGACGAGGTCGTCACCCGTGCCGCCGTTGAGGCAATCGATGCCGGCGCCACCATCGATCGTGTCGTTGTCGGCGCCGCCGTCGATCTCGTCGTTGTCGTCGCCGCCGTCGATGACATCATTGCCATCTTCACCAACGAGGCGGTCGTTGCCTGCACCGCCGTTCATCTGGTCGTCGCCCGCGCCACCGCTGAGACGATCGATGCCGGTCCCGCCGAACAAGGTGTCGAGACCATCGCCGCCCCAGATGTAATCGTCGCCATCGTCACCGTAGAGGACGTCATCTCCGTTGTTGCCGCTCAGCGCATCGCCTGCGGCACCACCCTCGATCCGGTCGTTGCCTTCGCCACCGTTCAGCGTGTCTCCGCCCCATCCGCCATAAAGCAGGTCATTGCCGTCGTCGCCGTCCAGCTGGTCGTCACCGCTGCCACCGTCGAGGCGGTCGTCGCCATTGCCTCCGTTGAGCGCGTCGGCGTCGTAGCTGCCAAAGACCGTATCGTTCCCGTCGCCGCCTTGGAAGTAGTCGCGGCCATTCCCGCCGTCCAGGGTGTCATCACCGCCATCGCCAAAGAGAAAGTCGTCACCGTCGCCGCCGATGAGGGTGTCATCCCCGTCGAGACCTGAGATGTGGTCGTCGCCGGCCAATGCGTCGATATTGTCGGATCCAGTTGAGCCAGTGATCACGTCGTTGTCTGTTGTTGGGAAGTTTGCCATTGTTTCCTCATCAATAAAGAAAGGATCGACGTCGTTGAGTAAGAAGGTGAAATCCGATGCGTCGACGTTTAAGTCTTTTTCTGCTCTGTACAGGCGCACGGACCTAGTGGTCAGAGCTTTACGGCAATGTAGACTTATAATGTGGAAAGTAATCCACCTGCCATTTCGGATGTTGAAGCGGCTCAAAGATGGGATGTTGGTTGGTTGGGATAGAGAGAAAGAAGATAAAAAGCATCCGAAATGCGATGTATCTTCCGCTGCCGGAGGAGGGTGGGGCTAGCCTGGTCATGCGGAATCGACCGAAGGCTCTAAGTCAGGATAGGCGTTGGTCGGGCATCGTCTCGCTTGGCTGTGTGTCGGGCGGGTACAGGGAATCCCGTCGGGATGTGGCTCGGCATCGCTCCCGCGATGATCATCGTGTTTCGCCGACATCAGCCTTGGCGGTCGCGACTGACATGAGCCAGATCTACAAAAGAGGTACTCGTGCTACATAAGCCCTTCTTCTATAATTGCATGAATTAGCTGCCCTCACGCCGGGATCGAGAGTAGTCGGTGACCAGAAAAGGCGGGGGCGCGCAGAGATGGAGTGGACCCATCTTGGCGGCTTCTTAGCAGACCGTGCTTGGATGGGCTGACACGGCACTTGACCTGGGCAGATCCGATGGTGAAGCACGGATTGCTGATTTATGGCGCGGCGCTCGCACTCCTCCCGGCGTCATCGACCGTCATATACCGGATCGTGACCGAGGCGCCGGAGCCACAGCCGGTCGCACTGGCGCCGGCATCGTCATCGCTGTCGTCCGGCACCGATCCTCGGACGGCGTCGCTCGACGCGATGGACGGGGCGTCCGCCCCTGCTGTGGGCGGCGATGAGGGTGGGCCGGGCGCTGAGCCCGAGGTGCGGTTCGACGCGATCCGAGTCAATTCAGGAGGATTCCAGGTTATTGCCGGCCAGGGGCCTGCCGAGGCCAGGATCACTCTGTTCGACGGCGAAACGGCGATCGGTTCGGTCGATGCCGACGCCAATGGCGACTGGGTTTTCGTTTCAGAGGCGCCGATCGCGCCGGGCGATCATCAGCTCTCTTTGAGTGCGACCCTCGATGGCCGCACGACGGTCTCGAACGATGTCGCGCTGGTCGTCGTGCCCCAGCCCGACGGGAGCGTCGCCGGCCTTGCGGCGGGGCCGGGCCAGGGCGACGGCAAGCCGCTTGTCTTCCTGACCCCGAAAGCCGGGGGGGCATCCACCATCCTGCAGGCGCCGGACCAGGCCGCCTTGGGGTTGCCGGGCCTGTCCATCGACCTCATCGACTACGGCGAAGACGGGGCGGTGATCGTCAGCGGGCATGGGGTGGCCGACGCCTTCGTCCGGCTCTATCTCGACAACCTTCCGATCGGAGAAGGCCGGATCGGCGCGGCGGGCATGTTCCGCATCCCGGCAGACCGGCCGATCGCCCCAGGCACATATCGTCTGCGGGCCGACCAATTGGACGCGGAAGGCCGGGTGACCGACCGGACCGAGACGCCGTTCCAGCGCGCAGCCCCCGACGATCTCGTCCTGGCCCAGGGCAAGGTCGTCGTCCAGCCGGGCAGCAGCTTGTGGCGGATTGCGCACAGGGCGTATGGGCGCGGCACCCACTACACCATCATCTACAAGGCCAACCGCGTCCAGATCCGCGATCCGGACCTGATCTATCCGGGCCAGATCCTCACCGTCCCCGCTCCCCAGGCGTCAGCCGGGACCGGCCGCGCCTCGTGAATGGCCGCCGCCGCGACGGATCGCCGGCATCCGCAAGCAGGATCGGGATGATCGGCATCGACCGGCGATGAAGATCCTCGCCCTGATCCTTGCCGCCCTGCTCGTCGCGGTTGCACTCGAATCCCAGCTGCCGCAGCGCGTCATGGCGCGCTTCCTGCCCGATCTCGCCTTTATCCAGCCTCGCCACCGTGTGGATCCATTGCCGGTGGAGCTGTCGCGGCTTTATCCGGCGGCCCATGCCGACATCGTGATGCTGGGCGACAGCCTCACCGCTGCGCCGCAATGGAACGAGCTGCTGCCTGGCCGAGATGTCGTCAACAGGGGCGCCTCCGGCGACACCGTGCGCGAGATCCTGGGGCGGATCGACACCGTCACCAGGCTGCACCCGCGTCTCGTCTTCCTGATGGTCGGGACCAACGACCTCGGATACGGCATGCCGCCGGCCGGGCTCCTGCAGCCCTTCCGGACCCTGATCGACCGCCTGCAAGAGGCGGGGGCGCGGGTCGTCGTCCAGTCCGTGCTGTATGTCGCGGACGATCATGCCCGGCCCGATATCCGACGTCTTTGGGACTTCCGCCGCAATGACCAGATCGGCGTCCTGAATGACGGTTTGAAGGCACTCGCCGCCGAGACCGGCAGCGGCTACCTCGATCTCAATGCCGGGCTCGCCCCGGACGGGGCGCTGCCGCCCGAACTGACCGCCGACGGGCTGCATCTCCGCGCCGCGGCCTACATCAGATGGGCGGCGATGGTGGAGGCCTATCTGCGAGGCGAGGGGGCCGACGCTGGGAGCCCCGGCGGCTGAGGCGCAGGACTCATCCGAGATCGTCGTAGGGCGATCGTTCCCGATGGATCGGGACGAGGATCTCGTTCCCACGACGCGATGCCTGCAGTGGTGCCGACGATCATCCATTCGGGTCAAATTCATTCATCCATCCGGCGGTGCGATGCGGCGGGTGCACCGGTCGAAAGAGGGGTGGTTCCCCGACAATTGGATAGGGCCATCGGACCATCGTGCAGGGGGCCGCCCCATCCGACGACGGCGAACACGAACGATTGCCGCGATACTCCCTCCGATCGGACCTCTCGGAAGGCGGTCCCCCGATGACATAGCCTCTGACTCGGGCCGTCGAACTGGGCAAGGGGCCCGCAGGACAACAGTGCCTGTTCGCGCCGTCAAGTTGAGGGGAACACCGCATGCGAGTTCTGGTTACGGGTCACCGGGGGTATATCGGCACGGTGATGGTTCCGATGCTGATGCAGGCGGGTCACAGCGTGACCGGATGCGACAGCGATCTTTATGAGCGGTGCACCTACGACGCCGGCGGCGACATCGCGGATGTGCCGAACATCCGCAAGGACATCCGGGACATCGCACCGCGCGACCTCGAGGGCTTCGAGGCCGTGATCCACTTGGCCGCTCTCTCGAACGATCCGCTGGGCGACCTCAATCCCGACATCACCCACAGCATCAACCATCTCGGCAGCGTGCATGTTGCCCAGGCGGCCAAGATGGCGGGCGTCGGCCGCTTCCTGCTTGCGTCGTCGTGCAGCAACTACGGTCTGGCCGGCGACGAGATGGTGGATGAGAACGGGGCGCTCAACCCGGTGACGGCCTATGGGCGGTCGAAGGTGTGGGCGGAGCGCGACATCTCCCGTCTGGCCGATGACGGCTTCTGCCCGGTCTATTTCCGTCCGGCCACGGCCTACGGGCTCTCGCCGCGCATGCGCTTCGACATCGTCCTCAACAACCTCGTCGCCTGGGCCGTCACCAAGGGGCTGATCTATCTGAAGTCCGACGGCACGCCCTGGCGGCCGATCGTTCATATCCAGGACATCTCCCGGGCCTTTCTGGCCGGCCTGCGCGCGCCGGTCGAGGCTGTGTTCAACCAGGCGTTCAATGTCGGCCGCACCGAGCACAACTACCGCATCCGCGACATCGCCGAGATCGTAGCGGAGGTCGTCCCCGGCTGCCGCCTGGAAATCGCGCCGGATGCCGGGCCCGACAAGCGGTCCTACCGGGTGAGCTTCGAGAAGATTGCCCGCGTCCTGCCGGAGTTCCAGCCGCAATGGGATGTCCGCCGGGGGGCTGAGCAGCTCTATGCCGCCTATCTATGCTCGCGCCTGACGCTGGAGGAGTTCGAAGGTCCCCGCTACCAGCGGATCAGCCACATCCGCAAGCTGATGGCGGACGGGGTTATCGGCGACGATCTCCGCCGCATTGCCCGGCCGTCGGCCTGCGCGGCCGAATGATGTGGCTGAACGGGGGCGTAAGGCTCCTCGCTCCCTCGGCACAGCCGAGGCGCCAGCCTTCGAATGAGTAGGTCCTAAAAAGGAATTAAATATTTCTTCAGTCAAATGAGAAAACTCTGCCCAGTGGCCAGAAGATTCGATAGCCGGGCTGGAAACTAAGAAAATACCGCAATGGAAGGGTGTGTCGATTGCAGCTTCGGCCTCACGGACGAAGGCGAGAAGGATTGTTATGGTCAAGAACGGATGCCGGGTTTCGATCGGATTGCCGGTCTACAACGGCGAAAACTATCTGGCCGCAGCCATCGATTCGGTCCTGGCTCAGACCTTTGCGGATTTCGAGCTGGTCATCTGCGACAACGGCTCGACGGACCGGACGGAGGAGATCTGCCGCCGCTATGCCGCCGCGGACCCTCGGGTCCGATACCACCGCAATCCCCGGAACCTGGGAGCGAGCGCCAATTTCGGCCGGACCTTCGAGCTGGCCACGGGAGAGTACTTCCGGTGGCTCGCCCATGACGATCTCCTGGCGCCGGAATGTCTCGAGCGCTGCGTGGCCGCGCTGGACCGGCAGCCTGACGCGATCCTGGCCCAGCCCCTCGTCAGCATCATCGACGCGACGGGCACGACCAGGTTCGTCGGCGACGACGGCATCCGGCAGGCGGCCTCGCCGCTGGTGTCCGAGCGCTTCGCGGTGCTGGTCCGGCATCCCCGCTACTGCTGGGAGGTCTTCGCGCTGGTCCGGCGGGACGTCATGGCCAAGACGGGCCTGCTCGCGCCGTTCTCCTGCTCGGACGTCGTCCTCTGCATCGAGCTGGGGCTGCTGGGACGCTTCGCCCTGGTGCCCGAACCGCTATTCCTGAACCGCGATCATCCCGAGCGCTTCAGCCATGCCGTCCTGGTCGACCGCGCCGCGTCCTGGCGCTGGTGGAACAACAATGACCGCGCCCGCCTGCTGGATCTCTGCCCCACCTGGCAGATCCAGCTGCATTCCCTCGGGGCCATCCGCAAGCATGTCACCCGGGGAGGGGAGCGCCGGAGGCTGTATCTCGCTCTCCTGCGCCATGTCCTGACGCGGCACACGCTGTCACGGCTGGTGATCGAGCCGCTCACGGCGGCCGATCCCCGGATCCAGACCCTGGGGCGGCACGTCAAGCACTGGCTGCGGGGCCGAAAGCTGCCTGATTTCGGCGCGGCAGGGGTGCCATCCGATCCCGAGGTGCGGAAATGACGGCCATCATCCGAGAAGCTCGGGGCGTCCGAAGGAATCGGCCATGACCATCGTCACTGCCTGCCCCAGCTGCGGCGGCGAGGTGGGCGCCTCGTTCTACGACCTGCCCTCGATCCCGACCAACAGCTGCCTCCTGATCAACGACAAGGCGGCGGCGCTCGCCTTCCCGGTCGCCCCGCTGCGGCTGTGCCTCTGCCCCGGTTGCGGCTTCATCTTCAACGCAGCCTGGGAGGAGTCGCGGACGGTCTATTCGGAAGCCTATGAAGAGACCCAGGGCTTCTCCCCGACCTTCAACGCCTTCCACGAGCGTCTGGCCCGCGACCTGATCGACCGGCACGGCCTGCACGGCAAGCGGGTTGTCGAGATCGGCTGCGGCAAGGGGGAGTTTCTCGCCCTGCTGTGCCGGCTCGGGGACAATGAGGGGGTCGGCTACGATCCCAGCTTCGTGCCGGGCCGCCTCGATGACGCCGCGGCCGGGCGTGCCCGGTTCCGCCGCGAGCGCTTCGACGAGGCGACCGGCCCCGTCGCCTGCGACCTCCTGTGCTGCAAGATGACCCTCGAGCACATCCCGGATGTCGGCCGCTTCGTCGGCATGATCCGCCGCGCCCTCGACGGGCAGGATACCCGCATCTTCTTCATGGTCCCCAATGCCAGGCGGGTCTTGCAGGACGGGGCGTTCTGGGACGTCTACTACGAGCATTGCTCGTATTTCACGGCGCACAGCCTCTCGGGCCTCTTCCAGCGTTGCGGCTTCGCCGTGGACCGGGTCTGGACCGACTATGACGACCAGTACCTGATGATCGAGGCCCGGCCGGCGAGCGCGCCGGTGCCGGTCCCGGCCGGCGAGGCGGCGGTGGCGGAGACCCGGCAATGGACCGAAGAGTTCCGGCAAGGGGTCGGGGCTGTGATCTCGGCCTGGCGCCAGCGGCTGACGGACATGGCTGCGTCGGGCCGGCGGTCGGTGCTCTGGGGGTCGGGCTCGAAGGCAGTCGCCTTCCTGACCACGGTGGGCCTCAACGGCGAGGTGGCCTCCGTGGTGGACATCAACCCGTTCCGCCACGGCCGCTACCTGCCGGCCACCGGCCACGAGATCATATCGCCTGACGAGCTGTCCACGACACCGCCCGACCTGGTGGTGGTCATGAACTCCGTCTACCGCGACGAGATCCAGAAGATGCTGCGGGCCCAGGGGTGCGACCCCGAACTCCGGTGCCTGTAGCCATGCCCGGCCATCCTTTCTGTCACCGCCGGCCTGATCCGTGGCGCCGATGCGCCGCCAAGCCGACAGCCATCCCGTCTCGCGAGGCCGGGACCTTGCCGTCGTTACCCGGAGAACGCCCGTGATCGGCCGGAAGATCGCCTTCGCCGTTTCGGCCTCGTGGCTCAGCCAGGTGATCCGGATCGGGCTTAACCTCCTGATCCTGCCGATCATGTTCCACATGATGAACTCCGAGGAGCTCGGGCTTTGGCTGGTTCTCGGCCAGAGCACGATCTTCCTCAGCATCCTCATGGAGGCGGGACTCACCCCCACCATCACGCGGCGGATCGCTTTCGTGGCCGGCAGGAGCCTGTCCGGGCCCGACCGGCCCCTGGACGAGGAGTCGCGGCGCGACCTCGCGGACATGCTGGCGTCCGGGCGCATCGCCTACCGCTTCGTGTCCATCGGCGTGTTCGTCGTCACCTTCGCGCTGGGCAGCCTGTATCTCTGGCATCTGGAGTTGCGGCAGGTCTCGCCGACCACGGCATGGATCGCCTGGATCCTGCTGTGCTTCGGCTACGCCACCATGGCTTGGTCCGGCCTATGGACGGCACTGGCCACCGGCCTCGGCTATGTGGCCGCGGGCACCATCGCCGCCACGGCGGTCGGCATCGTCACCCTGCTGGCGCAGCTGCTGGTGGTGCTGGCCGGCGGCGGCCTTCTCTGGCTCTCGATCGTCTCGGCAATCGGCGGCGTCATCGTCCGCCTGTCGCTGCGGCTCTATGTCCAACGCCGGCAGCCGCACCTGTTCTCGGTGCCTGGCCGCTGGGACGGGGCGCTGATGCGCGGCATGATGGCGCCTGCGATCCGGTCATGGCTCACGGCCGTCGGCTTCGCCGTGCTGTTCAAGACGGACCAGTACTTCATCGCGCTCTACGTCGACACGGCGCAGGTGCCGGCATACTACGCCGTCTATACGCTGCTGCATAACCTCGCGATCCTGGCCCTGGCCCTGGGCCAGACGTCGAGCGTCTATGTCAGCCAGCTCTGGCACAGCGGGACGATGGAGGAGATCCACGAGATCGTGCTGCGCAGCCTCCGCATCACCCTGATCCTGATGGTGTCCGGCGTGGCGACGCTTCTGGTCGTGGGCCAGGACCTGATCGGCGTCTGGATCGGGCCCGACCATTTCGCGGGCCTTCCGGTGCTGACCGCCCTGGGCGCCATGTTCGTGCTCTGCGTCCAGCAGAACGCGATCCTCACCTTCGCCCGGGCAACCGAGAACGAGGTCTACGCCGTTCCCTTCCTGGCGGCGGGCGGGCTGGCTCTCCTCCTGTCCTGGGGGCTGGTGCCGCGCCTGGGGCTGCTCGGCGCCGCCCTGGCCACGCTGCTGGCCCAGCTGCTGACGACCAACTGGATCGTCCTGCGCGACGGCCTGCGGCGGCTGCGGGTGTCGATGGCGACCTATGGCCGGACCTGCCTTCTGCCGCTGCTGCCGGTCGCCCTTGCGACCTATGTCGCGACGATGGCGGTGGCGGGCGGATCGCTGCTGCCGAGCGCCCTCGACCGGCTGCTGGCCGGCACCGCCGTCGGGGGATGCGTCTGTCTGGCCAGCCTGTGGCTGTTCGGCCTCAGCCCGGCCAATCGGGCCCAGGTCGCGGGCGCACTGCGCGCCGCCCTGCGCCGGCGCCGGCACGCCGGTCCGAGCCAGGCGGAACCGCCGCCGATCCCTCCCGGCTGATCCCGGTCCAGGTTGGTCGGGTCCGTATCCGACTTGGTGCAGGCGGTTTCGATTCCGTACCCATTTGGTGGTAGCCGCCCGGTCGAATGCATCACTTGAGCCGGCCAATGGTGGAGTAAATAATCATGACCAGCTGTCTAAATCGACGACTGGAAACTCAATCTTAATGACGTGATCTTCGGTCTCGCTTGTTGATACTGTATTGAAGTGATGACGACGATCCGGTTGCTGTTCTCTATGAAGAAAAAATGAATAAATTTTAAGGTTACCGTGAATCGAGATCTGATCTCAGTTCGCGGCCGCGCATTGGTGGTCTCTTGATATCGGAACGGACGCAGACGGCGTCGATGGAGATTGAGGATGAATGTTCAGCTACTCGATGCATCACGCAACGCCGTCGGCGGGACGCCCGGGGCGGGGCCAGGTCACGCCGCCCGATGCCGCCTCTGCGGCAGCCAGCTCGAGCACATGTTCGTCGATCTCAGATCCTCTCCGCTCTGCCAGACCGTCATTGCACCCGAGCAGCTCGACGAGATGGAGCCGCATTTCCCGCTCAACGTGCTGGTGTGCGGGGATTGCTTCCTGGTCCAGCTCAGGGAGTATGTGAGCCCGGAGAACATCTTCCGCGAATACGCCTATTTCTCGTCCTACTCGACGAGCTGGGTTGACCATGCCAAGGCGTATTGCGGCATGGTCAAGCAGCGGCTCGGGCTCGGGCCGGACAGCCTGGCCGTCGAGATCGCCAGCAATGACGGCTACCTGCTGCAGCATTTCCTGCCGCTCGGCGTCCCCGTCCTCGGGGTCGAGCCGGCGGCCAATGTCGCCAAGGTGGCGATCGCGAAGGGCATCCCGACCTGCGTCGACTTTTTCGGCCACGAGCTGGCCGGCACGCTCGTCGCGGCGGGCAAGCAGGCCGATCTCATCATCGGCAACAACGTGCTGGCCCAGGTTCCGGACCTCAACGACTTCGTCTCGGGCCTGGCCCGGCTCTTGAAGCCGGAGGGCGTGATCACGCTGGAGTTCCCGCATCTCGAAAGGCTGATGGCGGAGAACCAGTTCGACACGATCTATCACGAGCATTTCTCGTATTTTTCTCTGACCACGATCGAGCGGATGGCGTCCCGGCATGGGCTCAGGCTGGCCGACGTGGAGGAGCTTCCGACCCATGGCGGCTCCCTGCGCGTGTACCTGGCCCATGCCGGCTCAGCCCGGCCGACCGCCGAGAGCGTCCCGGACCTGCTGGCCCGCGAGCAACGCCTGGGGTTCCGCGACATCGCGACCTATGCGTCGTTCGGCGAGCAGGTCCGTCGCACCAAACGGCGGCTTCTGTCCTTCCTGATCGAGGCGAAGGATGCCGGCAAGACCATCTGTGGCTACGGAGCGCCAGGCAAGGGCAACACGCTGCTGAACTATTGCGGCATCGGCACCGACTTCCTCGATTTCACGGTCGACCGCAATCCCTACAAGCAGGGCCACTTCACGCCCGGGATGCGCATCCCGATCCATCCGGTGGAAGCGATCGACGCAGCCAAGCCCGACTACATCTTGATCCTGCCCTGGAACCTCAAGGACGAGATCGTCCAGCAGATGCGCCATGTTGCGGAGTGGGGCGGAAAGTTCGTCGTCCCCATCCCCGAGGTGGCGGTCATCGATCCGAAGGAATTGCACCGATGAAAGTCGTTCTCTTCTGCGGTGGATTGGGAACCCGAATCCGGGAGTATTCCGAGAACATCCCGAAGCCGATGATCCCGATCGGGCATCAGCCGATCCTCTGGCATGTAATGCAGTACTATCGGCAATACGGCCACGCGGATTTCATCCTCTGTCTGGGCTACAAAGCCAATATCGTCAAAGATTTTTTCCTGAACTACCGGCCACAGAATTTTGCCGACTGCGTCATTTCGGGGTTCGGCGCCAATGTCGAGCTGCTGAGCGAGCCAGACAAGGACTGGCGGGTTACCCTGATCGACACCGGGATCTGGCGCAACATCGGCGAGCGGCTGTGGGCGGTGCGGGACCAGGTGCAGGGCGAGGAGATTTTCCTGGCCAATTACAGCGACGGCCTGACCAACTGCGATCTCGACGACATGGTCGACCGCTTCAAGAAGAGCGGCAAGATCGCCTGCTTCATGGCCGTGCGGCCGCCGCTGACCTACCATCTGGCGGATATCGACAAGAACGGCGATGTGCACGATATCCGCAGTTCCGACTGCTCCGATATCTGGATCAATGGCGGCTATTTCCTGTTCCGGCGCGAGATCTTCGACTTCATGCGCGAGGGTGAGGAACTGGTCCTGGAGCCGTTCCGGCGGCTGATCGAGGCGAACCAGCTCATGGCCTACAAGCATGAGGGGTTCTGGCGCTCGATGGACACGCTGAAGGACCGGCAGGCGCTCGAGGATCTGGTCGAGCAGGGCAAGATGCCCTGGCGTGTGCCGGCGTCGCCCAAGGAGAAGGTCAAGCCCCTGGTGCTGGCCTGATGCGGGCACTGGGTCTCGCGCGGCCGGGCGAAAGCCTGTCCGTCCTGTGCCTGGGGGCGCATTCGGACGACATCGAGATCGGGGCAGGGGGCACGCTTCTGTCCTGGATCGCGTCCGGCGTCCGGTTGCATGTCCATTGGTGCGTGCTCAGCGCCGCCGGCCCGCGCGCAGCGGAGGCGGAGGCCTCCGCCGCCGCCTTCCTCGCCGGCACCGTCAGCTCCGTCGTCGAGCTCGCCGATTTCAAGGACAGCTTCTTTCCGTATCAGGGCAGCGAGATCAAGGCCTGGTTCTCCGAGCTGAAGGCCCGCAGCCGCCCGGACGTCATCCTGACCCACCGCCGGGACGACGCGCACCAGGACCACCAGGAGACCTGCCGGCTCACCTGGAACGCCTTCCGCGACCATCTCATCCTCGAATACGAGATCCCGAAATGGGACGGCGACCTCGGCCAGCCGAACTTCTACATGCCGCTCGACGCTGACATCCTCGAGCGGAAGGTCGAGCTTCTGCTCGCTCATTTCGGCACCCAGCGGTCCAAGGACTGGTTCGATGCCGAGACGTTCCGGGGCCTGGCCCGCCTGCGCGGCATGGAGTGCCGGGCGCCGGAGCGCTATGCTGAAGCCTTCGTCCTGGCCAAAGGGCTGATCGGTTGACGCCTCGCTTCAGACGGATCCGCCGCGTCTCCGTGGCGATCATGGTGGCCGTGCTCGTCAGCGGCGCCGCCGTCGCCGCCGCCTTCAAGGCGTCCGAGCCGCTGCTCGTCGTCCGGACTCCCATCGAAGCCGCCGATGTGATCGTTGTCCTCGGTGGCGACGGGCCGGCCCGGGCGTGGCAGGCGGCCGGTCTCTATCGGGAGGGCGCGGCGCCGAAGGTTCTCGTCACGGGCATCGGCGATTGCGAGAACATCCGGGCGTACATGGTGAAGGAGGGGGTGCCGCCGGATGTGATCCAGACCGAATGCGCGGCGCGCAGCACCTGGGAGAACGCGATGTTCTCCGCGCCGCTGCTGACGGCGATGGGGACGCGGCGCGCCATCCTGGTCACCAGCTGGTTCCACACCCGCCGCGCGCTCGCCTGCTTCCGGCAGGTCCTGCCGCAGGTGGAGTGGATGTCGGTGCCGGTCGAGCGCGGCGAATCCTACCGCCAGATGCTCAGCAACCACCACGGGCTCTCGGTGCTCGCCGAATACGTCAAGATCGGGTGGTACTCCGTCCGGTACGGCGTGGCATCATTCTGAAAGGCGCCGTCCGGCCGCGGATCAGCGACGGGTGACCGCCTCGACCTCGAAGCCCTTGAAGGAGTTGTCGGCGTCGATCACCGTCGCGGCTCCCGGCCAGACCCTGCCGCGCGATCCCGTATAGCGGGCCGAGCCCCGGGCGAAGTCATTGCCGTGGAACACCATCCCGGCGATCGGCGTCGGTTGTTCGGGCTTGATGGATTTGGCCTGCGGATCGGTCCCGACCATGACGCCGCCATAGGCGTCGGCGAAGCGGTTGCGCTCGAACACCTCCATGACATACGCGCCGGCCTCGTAGCCCTGCCAGGTCACCACATTGATGCCGGCATGGGCCAGCCGATCGCCGCGGTTGTTGCGGAAGACATTGCCGAGATGGCCGATCGCGCCGTCCTTCTCCGTCTTCAGGTACTTGGTGTAGGCGACGAGGCCGTCATAGGAATCGTCGATCTCGTTGTTCACGACGAGGTTGAAGAAGACGGGGTTCAGCGCCCCGTGGCCCAGGGCCCAGAGCTCGACCCCGCCGCGCATGCGGGTCATGACGTTGCCATCGACCACGATGTCCGCCGAATTTCCATAGAACTGGACCCCGCAGGACGCCGTGTCCTCGGTGGCGTAGAAGGACTTTCCGTCCAGCCTGTTGCGGTAGACCACGGTGTGCACGGCCGCATTGGCCACCACCAGCGTGCTGCCGGCATCCGGCACCAGCGCCCAGGGCCGCTCGAGGCGCAGCGTCCGTCCCGGCCGGTCGTAGCCGACGATGCGCCGGTGCTGGCCGACGCCGCGGCCGGCCACGATCATCACGTCGTTGCCGACCTCGATCTCGTCTGCCTCCGGATCGGCGCCGTTCGGCGCCAGCGTCGCCGTGTCGGGGCCGGCCGAGAGAACGGATTCGAACCCTGCGGTGCCGAACTGCTCGAACAGGATTTGCTCGCCGGTGTTGGGATCGAAATCGGTCCAAGCCGGCGTGGGGGGAGCCATGTTCGTGGTGGTGTTCTCCGAGATGAAGATGTCCCTGGTCCCGCGATTGTGGCCCTGGGAGACGAAGAAGCGGCCCTCCGCGGTTCCCTCCGGACGCGAGGAATCGAGATCCTCCGCGTGGTTGCCGGTGATCGAGATCTCCTCGCCACCCCGGGCCAGGATGGCGGCCCGGGCCCGGTAGGTGAGGCGGAAGCGGCTGCTCTCGACGAAGACCTGCTGCGCCGTGCCCAGGGTGCCGCGGCTGCCGACGAAGTCGGACTCCGCCACGCGCACGTCCTGCGACCCGTCGACGTTGAAGTAGCCGGACGTTGCGGCGCGGATGCCGACGCGGTCCAGCCGCAGATGGTTCACGAAGCGGAGATAGACCGCCGCGAAATCGGGATCGTCGCCGTGACGCTCGGGCAGCTCCAGCCCGAGATCGGAGATCGCGACATTGTTTCCGGCCTTTTCGCCCTCGGCATAGAGCAGGGCGTCGGTCCGTGGATCCGGTGCTTTGTCGGACGGTGCCGGCGCGGCTCGGATGACGGACCGGTCGGACCCGTCGCCGACCCAGGCGACCCCGTTCGGCGGCACGAGGCTGCGGCCGATCATGTAGACGCCCGCCGGGAACCGGACCGTGGCCGGAGCGTGGGCGCGCGCGAGATCCAGCGTGGCCTGGATGCTCGCGGCGTCATCCGTCAGGCCGTCACCCTTCGCCCCCCGGTCCCGCACGTCGAAGACGCGGGCCGCCTGGCCCGCCCAGGGTGACGGCGCCAGGGTGAGGGCAATGGGACCGCTCCAGCCGAACCGGCCGCCATGGCCGTTGTGCGCCCAGATCTCGTAGTCGCCGTCCGGCAGGTCCGAAGGGACCACGAAATCGATCCGGTAGGGGCTGACGGCCGTGACCTGGACCCACCGGCCGGCCGAGCGGCCGCCCGGCTTCAGATAGATCGAGCCCTCGGCCGTTCCGTTGCCGCGGCTGAGATTTCGACCATAGAGCGATGCGGTTCCGCCCGGCTGCGTCGGCTGCGGGCCCGCCCACCAGGATTCGGTTCGGTTGAGGGCGATGGGGGCTCCGACGCCCTTCGCGCTCGAGGGCCAGACGAGATACATCGACCAGGGGGGCAGGTCGTGCGGCAGCAGAAAGGTGGCGGCAAGCCCGCCGGCCGCGCCCGGCGGAATGCCGGCGGTCAGGGTCGGGCCGGCCCCGCCGGTCTGCGAGAACACGCGGATCCCGGCATTGCTCCTGAACCCGATCCCGCTCAGCACGATCGTCTCGTCCGGCCCCGCCGTTTTCGAGGCCTCGGCGATGGCGGGCGCATCCGCAGACAGGACCAGCCGCGGCGGCTCGAAGGCATCGAACCCGGCGGGCAGGGCCGGTTCCGGATCGGGGACCGGGAAGCCGAAATCCGCAGGCACGGCCGGGCCGGGAGTCTGGTTGTCTGCCAGAGCGAAGCCGGCCGATGCGATGGTGAGCAGGGCTGCCAGAAGCAAGAGTTCGATCAGATGAGCACGGGCGCTGCCGCCCCGGCGGGCCAGCGCACCGCCGATGGATCTTGTCAAGCCTGTCAGCATCGTCATCAGCCCTCGGTCAAGCCGGCTCGTTTCGATCGGTCGACGGATGACGCATCGCTTCCGCCCGGGGCCAACCACGGTAGCCATCCCGCAGGCCTCCGCCAGTTGTCCTTTGAACGGGCCGGTCTCCTGCGGAAGACGAGGGTCCTCGGCGGGCGCGGCATGGCCGCAGGCCAACCTCGCCCGACCGGTCGAAGGGCTTCGCCGTCCCCTGCACCCAAAGACTACCCGCGAGGCATCCGAATTCGCCTTCCGGATAGAGCGGGCCACCACATTGTCCAGATCGAACGGGCTGGGCCCGCTGCATAGAGTCGGCGAGGACGACCTGGCGATCGCCATTTCATCCAGCCTTTCTGCGCTGTTCCGGCGCGCTTCGAACACTGCGATTTCATGAAAGGGGGGCGCGGTGCCGACTCTAGCCGCCCATTTGCTGAACGGATTTCTCCTCGCCGTGGTGCTGGTCGTCTGGATGCAGCGGATCGCCCCGCGATTGGGGTTCGTCGATCATCCGACCGCACGCAAGGCGCATGAGGGCGTGATCCCGGTCTGCGGCGGCCTGGCGATGTTCGCGGCCTATGTCATCGGGACATTGGTGCTGGCCCCGCCGCTGCGGGCTCCCTGGTCCTTCATCGGCGCACTGACGATCCTCGTCGCCGTCGGCGCCGTGGACGATCGCCTGAACCTGCGCCCGCTGTTGCGGCTGATCGCCCAGGCCATGGCGGCGATCGCCATGGTGGCCTTCGGCGGGCACATGATCGGCAATTTCGGCAGCGCCTTCCTGGACGTCCAGGCCGTCGCCGCCGACCCGATCCTGCCGTCCCTCGTCTTCTGCGTCACCGTCCTGTTCGTGGTCGGGCTGACCAACGCCTTCAACATGATCGACGGGCTCGACGGTCTCGCCGGCGGGGCCGCCGCCTCGGCGCTGTTCTGGCTGGCGCTGATGGCCTCCTTCCTCGGACGCGGCGAGGAGATCACGCAGCTGTTCCTGCTGCTGGCCGTGGTCCTGGGCTTCCTGGTCTTCAACATGCGGCATCGCTGGCGGCCGCGCGCGCTGGTGTTCATGGGCGATGCCGGCAGCACGATGCTCGGCGCCGCCATCGCCTATTTCATTGTCGACCTGTCCTCGGGGACGCAGCCGACGGTCCCGTTCCCCGTCCTCCTCTGGGTCTGCGTCATCCCGGTGGTCGACACGCTCAGCCTGATGATCCGCCGGCTGCACGCCGGCCGCAGCCCGTTCTCTCCCGATCGCTGGCACCTGCACCATCTGATCCTGGAGCGGGGCCTGACCCATGCCGCCACGACCGGCGTGATCGTCGGCCTGTCCATCCTGTTCGGCGCGATCGCCTATGTCGGGACCGTCTACGCGGTCTCCGACCAACTGCTCACCATCGGCCTGCTGCTTCCGGTCGCCGTCCATTCCCTCTTCGTCTGGGCGTCGGTCCGGCGGGCGCGTCTGCTCCGGCCGGCAGCCTCCACGCAGGAGCGCCTCGGATGAAGCTCGCCTATTTCGGCTTTCCCCATATCGGCGGCACCTATTCCGTGTTCCGGCATCTGCGCACGGGCCTCGCCGGCGCCGGGATCGATCTGCGCTGGCTGGGCTGCGGTCCGAAAGCCGATGCGGCGGCGGAAAACCCGATGTTCCGCGCGGAAATGGGGCTCGGCAGCACGGTCGGGCGCCCGGGGGACGGCGACTATGCGCGCACGCGGGCCATGGTGACCGCGATCGAGGCGGAGTTCGATGGCGTGTTCGTGAACGTGCTGGCCGATCGCGTGCAGACCAACGCCGTCCGCTATCTCGATCCGCGCATTCTCCGGATCATGGTCGTTCACAACATCACGCCGGGCACCTATGCCGCAGCCCGAGCGATCCGCGACCATGTCCATGCGACGGTCGGGGTCTCGTCGCGGATCCAGGCCGATCTCGTGCTGCGATATGGCTTCAATCGCGACTGGACGGTCACGATCCCGAATGGAATCGATCTGGCAGGGGTGGTGTCGCAGCGCCCTACGCGGTCGCAGAGAAGCCTTCGCCTGCTCTATCTCGGGCGGGTCGAGGACCAGGCCAAGGGCGTCTTCTGGCTGCCGCGGATCTTTCGCGACCTCCCGCCCTCCGCCACCCTGACGGTGGCCGGCGATGGGCCCGATCTCGCCCGGCTGAAATCGCGGTGCGCGGGGCTCGGCGGCCGCGTCCAGTTCCGCGGTGCCGTGGCGCCCAGCCTCGTCGGGAAGCTCCTGGCCGAGCATGACGTGCTCCTGATGCCTTCGCGCTTCGAAGGCTTCCCGGTGACGCTGGTCGAGGCCATGGCCGCGGGGTGCGTGCCGGTCGCGTCCCACCTCCAGGGTGTTACGGACATGGCGATCGAGGACGGCGTCAACGGCTTCCTCTTCCCCATTGGCGACACGCGCGCTGCGGCCCGGGCGATCGTCCGGCTCGTCGAGGACAGGCCGGCCCTCGCGGAGATGTCCGCCAGGGCGAGCCAGAAGGCGCGCGAGCGGTTCAGCGTCGGCGTCATGTCCGAGCGCTATCGCGATCTGATCGACGGCTTGCGGTACTCGCAGCCCGCCGTCGCCGCGCCGCTCGGCCTTGCCGGCTGGCGGCTGCCGCCCGGGCTGAAGCCGGGCCTTCGGACCTATCTGCCGACACCGCTGAAGAACGCCCTCCGCACGCTGCGGGAACGCCAGGCATGACGATGTCAGTGCAGATCGATCCGCGGCGATGAATCGGCCATCGCCATGAACTGGATCGTCACCTGGCTGCTGGTCGGCCTCGTCGTATGGATGCTGCTCGCCGCAGGGACCCGGCCCGGCAAGATCTACGAGTATCCGTTCCTGGCCGGGACCATGACCTTCTCCTTTATCCTGCCGCAGCTTCCGGGCCTGGCCAACGATCCGTTCCTGCCGCCGGGGTCCTATCAGCACGCCATCATCTTCACGATCCTATGCATGGCGATGATCCCGCTGGGCTGGATGCCCAACCGGCCGGTGATGCGGGCCTATCAGTGGCGGTTCGACGAGAAGCGGCTCCTGATCGCCGCGGCGGTGCTGTCGGCGATCGGCGCCTATTTCTATCGCAAGCTCGCCGAAATTCCGATCGACCAAGCCGTGTACACGATGTTCTCCGGCGTGAACGTGGTGTTCTTCTTCTTTTCCAAGCTTCTGCGCTACGGCCTCTGCATTGCGCTGCTGTGCTTCTTCCTGCGGCCGTCCTGGCCCGCCTTGTTCATCCTCGCGGTCGACATGGCGTTCTATCTCGAGCGCATCGTGATGACCGGGAAGCGCAGCGAGACGACCCAGCTGGTCCTGATGGTCGCCATGGCGCTCTGGTTCCAGCGGCGCCGGGCCATTCCGCATCTCCTTTTCCTGAGCTGGATCATCGTTGGCACGGTGGCGGCAAGCGCGACGCATGAATATCGCGAGATGAACCGCCTCAGCAACGATCACCCGACGCTGTCGAGGCTGTCTGAGATCTCACCTCTCGAGAAGTTCGAGCAGATGCTGTCCAAGGGCGGCCCGGAGATGCGCAATGCCATCCTGAGGATCAACTCCATGGAACGGAACATGGCGTTCGACTTCGGTTCGATCCATTGGGATACCCTCGTCTGGAACTATGTCCCGCAGCAGCTGGTCGGACCGGAGCTGAAGGAAGCGCTGTACGTCGGAATGGAAGAGGACCAGATCGACCGCAGCTATGACCGGCCGACCGGCACGTCCGAGACCGGAATGACCGACGCCTTCGCGTCATTCTGGTGGTTCGGCGCCCTCAAATTCTTCGTCATCGCCTATGTGATGAGCCGGCTCTACGGCGCGGCGATGGCCGGCCATGCCGCGCCGCAGATGTTTTACATGTTGCTGGCGGTGCCGGCGATGAACTCGATCTCGCACTACACCCAATGGGTGCTCTCCGAGGGAGTTCACATGGTGGCGTTCCTCATACCGTTCCTGCTCTATGCGCGGGTCCGGACGTCGGCCGTGCGGCCATCGATCGTCGCCGCACCGGAGAAAGCGTCATGAAGAGTCTCGACGCGTCGCGTCTCGAGCCGTTGCTCGGCGGGCCGACCTTCGCCCTGGGCGACCGGCTGCGCCGCTTCGCCTGGTCGGTCTGCTGGGGTCTGCTCGCCGCCTGGACACCGCGGCCGTTCCACCGGTGGCGGCGCCTGGTGCTGGTGGCCTTCGGGGCACGGATCGATCCGACGGCGCGGGTCTACGGCCAGACGGCGATCTGGTGGCCACCTCACCTGACGGTGGGACGACATGCCGTCATTGCCCCGCGCGCGACCTGCTACAACGTCGCCCCGATCACGATCGGCGACTTCGCCATGGTGTCGCAGGGCGCGCATCTGTGCACCGGCACGCATGACGTCGACGACGCTCGGTTTCCGCTGCGTGCACGGCCGATCATCGTCAACCCCCAGGCCTGGGTGGCGGCCGAGGCCTTCGTCGGGCCTGGCGTGACTGTCGGGGAGGGCGCGGTGCTCGGTGCCCGGGGCGTGGCCTTCCGGGATCTCGATGCCTGGACGATCCATGCCGGCAATCCCGCCCGCCTGATCCGGGCCCGGACGCGGTTTCCGCCCCCGCAGGAAAGCCCCGGCAGCGGCCAGTCCCGGTCGCGCGCCGGATCCTGATTCAGCTGGCGGCGAGGGCACGATGTCGGACCTCTGGCGGACATTGGCGGCAGATCTCACGGCCAACACCGGCAGGTCCGGGCGGCTGCGCGGCGTGATGGCGTATTTCTACCACCCCGGCTTCTTCGCAATCGCGAACCACCGATTCTGCCACCGCCTGCTGAAGCTGGGGCGCGCGGGCGCCGCGGCCGGGGCCATCCTCAACCGGCTGAGCATCCTGCTGACCCATTGCTACATCGAGCCCGGCGCGACGATCGGGCCGGGGCTGGGCTTGCCGCATGCGGTCGGTGTCGTGATCGGCGGGGGCGTTCGGATCGGGAGCCGCGTGGTCATCTATCAGAATGTCACCCTTGGGGCCGGCAAGCCGAACGGCGATGCCTATCCGACCGTCGAGGACGAAGCCGTGATCTGCGCGAACGCGGTCATCATCGGCGACATCACGGTCGGTCGGAACGCATTGATCGGGGCCCTGTCGCTGGTGCGGTCCGACATCCCCGCCGGATGCGTCGCCGGAGGGATTCCCGCGCGTGTGCTGCAATCCGGCCCGACCCTGGCCCGAGGGGGCAGGGGCCTTCAAGCCTCCAGGAAATAGGGATCGAACACGCCTGTCGCGATGTCGGCTCCTCGGCCTCCCGGTGTGCTTGGCCGCCCCAGAACAAGTCCGTTAGAGCGGAGGGTGTCTCGAATGCGATACTTCGTCACCGGTACGGCTGGCTTCATCGGCTTCCACCTCGCTCGCCTGCTGCTCTCTCGGGGCGCTTCCGTCGTCGGATATGACGGGCTGACCCCCTATTACGACGTGAGCCTGAAGGAGCGCCGCCACGCCATCCTGTCCGAGAACCCACGGTTCCGGCCGGTGATCGGCCTGCTCGAGGATGCCGGCCGGCTCCGGCAGGCGGCCGGCGACGCGGCGCCGGATGTCGTTATCCACCTGGCGGCGCAGGCCGGTGTCCGCTACAGCCTGGAGAATCCGCGCGCCTACATCGATTCCAACCTCATCGGCTCCTTCAACCTGCTGGAGGTCGTCCGCGAGCTCGATGTCCGGCACCTGATCGTGGCCTCGACCAGCTCGGTCTATGGCGCGAACGCGAAGATCCCGTTCACCGAGACCGACGGCACGGATGAGCCGATGACCCTCTACGCCGCTTCCAAGAAGGCGGTGGAGGCCATGGCGCATGCCTATTCGCACCTCCACGATGTTCCGACCACGGTCGTTCGCTTCTTCACGGTCTACGGCCCCTGGGGGCGCCCGGACATGGCGCTGTTCAAGTTCGTGTCGGCAGCGCTGAAGGGGGAGGCGATCGACGTCTATGGCGAGGGCCGCATGGAGCGAGATTTCACCTATGTGGACGATCTCGTCGAAGCCATGGTGCGTCTTGCCGACGTCGTGCCGGTCAAGGGACAGCCCGTCGTCTTCGACAGGGGCCGGGACAGCCTGTCGCCGATCGCGCCGTTCCGAATTGTCAACATCGGTGGCGGGGCTCCCGTCGGGCTGCTGCCCTTCATCGACACGATCGGGCGGCATCTTGGGGTGCAGCTGGTCCGGCGCATGCTGCCGATGCAGCCCGGGGACGTGCCCCGGACCTTCGCCTCGCCCGACCTGCTCGCGGCGCTGACCGGCTATGTCCCGCAGACCCGGGTGGACACCGGCGTGCGCGCTTTCATCGACTGGTTTCGGGAGTATCAGAGCGGCTCCGAACCGGTGGCGCGGAGCGCGAATGCCAGCCTTCGCCGGCCGGCGGCGAGGTCGCTTCGCAAGCCCAAGGCACCGGTCTCCAGGCCGGTTGGGGCCGTGGCCGATATCGACGCGGCCTGAGGGCAAGTGTGCTGCCTGCCACGGCGGGCGCAGACCCGGCGTGCGCCGCCGGCGCACGCCTCGTCACTCGCGCTGGCCCGGACGGGTCAGACGGCATCGACGATGTCGGGCTGCGCCTGAAAGCCGAGCAGCCAGCGATACACGGCCTCGAACTGTGAAGAGACCACTGGCCAGGAGAACCGGTTTGCGACCAGGGCGCGCCCGCGCCCGCCCATCGCCCTGCGTTCGGCATCGGTCATGCCCATCAGCCGCCGGATCCCGTTCGCAATCGCCGATTCGTTCGGATCTATGGAGAGCGCAGCCCCATGCTCGAAGCCCTCCGGCAGGTTGCATTGCGGCGTCAGGAGCGACGGCAGGCCGTGGGCCCAGGCCTCCAGCGCGGCGTTGGGCATGCCTTCGCTGAACGACGGCAGGATGAAGGCATCGGCCGAGGCGAGAGCCGCCGCCTTGTCCGGGCCGTACTGCGGACCGACGAAGTGCACGGTCTCGCCGACTCCCAGGCTCACGGCCAGCGCCTCGATCTCCGCGCAATAGGCTTCGGGACCGCCTCCGACAAAGACGAGATGCCAGGGTGACGATGCCGGAGCCGTCGGCCGGAGACCGGCCCACGCCCGGATCAGCGGCCCCGGCCCCTTCTTCGGCGTCAGCCGGCCGAGATACAGCAGGATGCGCGCATCTGCGGGCAGGCGCTTCCTCCATTCCGGTTGCGGGGGCACGCCGTCGGGCAGGATGGCGCCATTCGGGATGCGGCAGATCGGCGCCGTCAATCCCAGCGCCCGGATCGACTGGGCTTCCGAGTCGCAAAGCGCGTGCAGGCAGGATGCGCCCCGCAGATGGGCATCCTCATAGACGCGCATGGCGATCCGCTTCTTCCAGCCACGGTTCGCCAGGGCCCAGGGATCGAGCATGCCGTGCGGGCTGAGCAGGTAGGGCTTGCGGGTATGCGCGGCCCACTGCACCGCTACGATCGACGTGTACATCCATAGCCCGTGAACATGCAGCAGATCCGCGTCGCTCTCGCGCAGCGCGGCTTGCAGGCTCCGGGAATAGCCGAAGCTTTTAGGGCCCAGGACGGGTGATAGATGGATGGGAACATCCCCCCAGCCCTGTCGATCGACTTCGGCGTCGCGTTCGAGCGCGAAGACCTCGAGCGAGATCGCCGGCGACCGCTGCGTCGCGTCACACAGCAACCGGAGAGCCGTGGGAGGCCCACCGTCGGACAGCGAGACTGTGGGCATCAGATGGGCAACCTTGATTCGGCCGGGAGCCTGGCTGGGCTGAGCGGCGGCGGGCCGATCGGGCTGCAGCCGGATGCGTCGATGGAGCATGGCGAACCTTCTAGAGAGTGCGGGCGGCCGGTATGGCGCGGGCCTGGTCAAGCGCGTCGCAGAGGCGCCGCCCATAGGCCGGCAGGTCGAAGTCCTGGGCGCGGAATCTGGCGTTGTGCGACATCTCGAAAAGCCGGGCGCGGTCCTGATGCAGCAGCTGGAGGGCGTGGACGATGGCGTCCGCATCGCGGATGGGCACGACGAACCCGTCCGTGCCGTCCCGGACGACGCTTCCGGAATTGAGAGTGGTGACAACGGGGAGACCGGCGGCCAGGGCTTCATAGGTGACCGTGGCCGATCCCTCGCACAGCGACGGCAGCAAGAAGACATCGGCCCAGGCATATTGGGCAATGATCTCCAGCCGGGGGATGGGGCCGGTGAGCTCGACGACCCCCTCCAGGCCGGCGCGTGCCGCCGGCGGGATCGCGCCGGACCCGACCATGCGGAAGACCGCCTGTCCCTGCATCTGCCTGGCTGCCTCGAGGATGTAGGGCGAGCCCTTGCGCAGCCCTACCGCGCCGATGGTCAGGACTCGCAGCGGTCCACGTTGCCGATTGCGCACCGGGATCTGGAACCGGGTATCGACGCCATAGGGAACGACGATACAGCGGTCGACCGGACCGCCGCTCTCCGCCACCGTCTGCCGGACGAAGTCGGAGGGGCAGACGATCATGTCCGCCTCAGCCCATTCGGCTTTTTCGCGATCGCCAAACGCCAGGGCTTCCGCGAACGGCGTCTGTGCGGCGTGCGTCTCCCAGGCCGGGAATCTCTCCTGTTCCTCCCGTGCCAGGCGGTCGACGGTCTCCCGTGCGGCGATGTTCTGCTCGACCGCCGTCCACAGGCCGTGGGATCGCGCCGCCTGGAGCTGCTCCAGGCACTCGCGGACGAAGCCGTAGAAGCCGCTGGCCTGGCCGAAACCGTGGCTGACGACGAGCTCGGACAGGCGCCGGCCCGCATCCAGCGCCGCTCGCATCTCGTCGGAAGGCCCGCTCGCGCGCATGCGGCGCAGCGCGTAGGAGAGGCCGAGGCCGTTGAAGCATGTCATCCGCTGCGACGGAATGCCGGACGGCTTCCGCCCGGCGAGCCGCCGGATCCCGGCCGGCAGGAATCGCGGCGGGACGTGACCGACGACACTCGGCCACCCCACGGTCGCGCAGATGTCGGTGTAGAAGTGCTCCAGCATGCCGTGCGCGTTCAGGATGCGCGGCACGGCATAGTCCATGCGGGCGCCGAGCTGGCTGACGACCACGCGCGCGTTCATGGCCGGCTCCTTTCGTCGGCGGGAATCGCGCTCTCGGTCCTCCGGGACGCTACGGCGTCCGTGGCCGACGGCAGAAAGCGCGACAGAAGCTTGGTCCATTCGCAGCACCCCCGGCGTTCGGTGTAGTCGGTCTCGAAAAGCCGCCGGGCGTTCAACGCCAGCTCGGTCAGCCGCTCGGGCGATTCCCGCAGCTCGAGGATATGGCGGGCCAGCGTTTCGCTGTCGCCGATGGCAACGGCATGTCCACAGCGGTGTCGCTGCAGGATGCCCCCGATCTCGCCATCCGGATCGCCGACAAAGAGGGTCGGCCGGCCGGCGGCCAGGATGCCGTAGAATTTGCTGGGGATGACGAAGGGCTCGAGCGGAGGCAAAAGCGATACCAGATGGACATCCGCCAGGCCGAGGCTCTCGGCCAGCAGCTCGCGCGGCTGCAGCGGCTTGAGAATGACGTTGTCCAGCCCTCGCGCGCGGATCTCCGCCTCGATGGCCGCCCGCTTGTGCCCACCGCCGATGAACAGGAAGCGGATGTCGTCCCGATGCTTCAATTGCGCTGCGGCGCCGAGGATGGTGTTGAACTCGTGGGCACGCCCGAAATTGCCCGAGTAGCCGACGATGAAGGCGTTCCCCAGTCGCCAGTCCTGGCGAAGCGGATTCGCCTCGCGCGGAATTGGCCGGATCGCCGCGCCGTCGGACCAGTGATGCACGACGGCGAGACGCTCGGCGGGAATCCGGCGGCGCTCGAGAAAACGGGCCATTTGGGCGATCGGGGCGACGTTGCAGGCTGCTCTGCGGAGCGACCAGTCGCGCAAGGCCAGCGCCATCCGCTCGGCCCGGCCCCTCCTGACGACGGACAGCTCCAGCGCGACCTCGGGAAAAAGGTCGTGCAGCCAATTCACCATCCGGGCCCGCTTCAGCCTGAGGAGGAGGGCAAGGGTGACGGAGAGGAGCGGGGGATCGGTGCACACCACGCAGACATCCCCCGCCTGTGCGTGCCAAAGCACCCACAGCGCGGCGCTCAGATGGAAGGTGAAATAGTCGAGTGCGCGGCCCCAGAGCCGGTCGCGGCCGAAGCCGGACGTCGCCAGGCGATGGATGGTGATGCCGTTCGTCACCTCGCGGGGCGGCAAATGCCTGTCGCGATCATTGTGAAACGTCCTGCTGGTCAGGCCGTGTACGGCAAAGCCTTTGCGGGCGAGCGCGAACGCCAGGCTGGATGTCATCCGGCTGGTCGCCGACTCGTCTGGATACAAATAGCGGTTCGCCAGAATGATTTTCATCTGTCCGTCGCTCACGGATCGTTGAATGAGACGTCAGGCCGTCGAGCAATGAGTGTTGTCGCCGATGGTGGTCAGCGACGATGTCGTCGCGCCGGGAAACGCCACGGCGCAGCGTGTTTCCCGCTCCGTGATGATGGATCGAACCGAATCTGGAGGTTGGCCCGAACACCATTGTAGGAGGCCTCCCTGACCCAACAAGCAGGGCAAAGGCGGTATTGGTACCGCTCCAAACGGGACGATTCCCTCCACTGGTCGTAGGCGCCGGCAGGCCGGTAAGGAGTTTGCCGTCGGTGGCACTATCCGGATGGAGGTGCCGCTCCCATTGGCTGATCGCTTTTACCGATCGGTTCTATCTCTCTTTGCCAGCCTCTTGCTTCGGGTCGGGATCTGTATCCTGAGCTCAATCTCAGAGCCTGCGCCGGCCGCAATTGTCGATGAGGATTGCAAAATTCAGGACTCTGACGCGCATAACATAATAATGAGGCAGTACAGATTGAACCTTCCCCCGGCAAGGTGGGAACGAGAGGCGCGGAGCCAATCCTTCCGATGCATCAAGAGTCTCTATCCGCGCCTCACGACCAGGTTGGGATGATATATCCTCATGGATCGGCACGCCCGGTCGTTCGATTGCAGCGACAGCCCCAAGGGGGCATGATCCCGTTCCTGGATCCGGCAGCACAGCACAGCAGCATCGGGCCTGAGGTCGAGCGCGCGATCCTCGACGTCGTCCGAAGCGGCGACTGCAGCAGGAATCCTGCCATCGCCGAGTTCGAGGATGCTTTCGCCGCCCGTTGCGGGGCGCGCGAAGCCATTGCCGTCAACGCCGGCGTGTCGGCATTGCACGTCGCCCTGCTCGCGGCCGGCATCGGGCCGGGCGACGAGGTGATAACGGTTTCCGCCGCCTATGTCGCGACGACCGCCGCCATCCTCTATGCCGGAGCAAGGCCGGTCTTCGTCGACATCGATCCGCAGACCTGGACGATGGACCCGTCGGCAATCGAGCCGGCGCTGACCCCGGCCACCAAGGCGATCGTCCCGGTCCACCTGCACGGCCGCCTCGCGGACATGGACAGGATCCTGCCGATCGCACGGCGTCACCGGCTCTGGGTGATCGAGGATGCCGCGCAGGCGCATGGGGCGGAACGCGGCAGCGTCGCCGCGGGAACCTTCGGCGACATGGGCTGCTTCAGCTTCTATCCCGGCAAGATTCTGTCGGGGGCCGGCGATGGCGGCGCGGTCATCACGGACCGGCCTGATCTTGCCGATACGGTCCGGTGCCTGCGGGACATGGGCCAGGGCAGCAAGAACAATTACATTCGCCAGGGCTTCAACTATCGCATGGATGCGCTTCAGGCCGCCATTCTTGCCACCAAGCTCCGCTATCTGGATGAATGGATCCACGCACGACGACGGATCGCATCATTCTATGACCAGGCGTTCGAGGGGGCGGCCATCCAGAGACCGGCATGGCCCGACGGCGGCGACCACGCCTACCAGATCTACGCCATTCGGATCGCCGAACGGAACCTCGTACGCTCGCGGCTGGCGCAGGCCGGCATCGCAACTGCCATCCACTACCCGCTCCCGGTCCACCTGCAGCCCGCCTACGCGAGTGTCGGCTATGGGCCTGGCCGATTGCCCGTCTCCGAAGCGCTATCGGCACAGACCCTCTCATTGCCGATCTACCCCGAACTGTCCGCTGCCGCGGTGGAGCGGATCGCACGGGCGGTGAATGAGCTCTGCCGACCATGAGGCGCTTCGGCCCATCAGCCGTTGCACCTTCCTTCGAAGGTGGGCCGCATCCATCCCAGGCTCTGTCGAGCGATCCACGGCACACCCCTGAAGTGAGAATGAGGCCATGCCCTGCATAGATGGAGGCACTCACCCTTTTGTATAGGATGCCGACTCGCGTCAATCAGCATAAATTACAATGCAAATTCCAAATAAATCGTATTTGGATTGCGATGATCTGCGGAGTTGAACATGCCAGAGAAGATCGCCTTGATTGTTGGTGTTACCGGTCAGGATGGGGCATATCTAGCGGAACTTCTTTTGTCAAAAAATTATATTGTTCATGGAATTAAGCGGCGATCTTCCTCCTTCAATACTCAGAGAATCGATCATCTCTATCAGGATCCGCACAGCGATGCCGTGCGTTTCCATGTCCACTACGGTGATCTCACCGATTCGACCAATCTCTGCCGTATCATCCAGGATGTGATGCCGGATGAAATCTACAATCTCGGTGCGCAGAGCCATGTCCAGGTCAGCTTCGAGACCCCGGAATACACCTCGAACGCCGATGCCCTCGGCACGATGCGGCTGCTCGAGGCGCTGCGGATCCTCAAGCTCGGCGACCGGTGCCGCTTCTATCAGGCCTCGACCTCGGAGTTGTTCGGACGGGTCCAGGCGGTCCCGCAGGACGAGCTGACTCCGTTCTATCCCCGCAGCCCCTACGCGATCGCCAAGCTCTATGCCTATTGGATGACCGTGAACTACCGCGAGGCTTATGGTTTCCATGCCTCGAACGGGATCCTGTTCAACCACGAGAGCCCGATCCGGGGGGAGACCTTCGTCACGCGGAAGATCACGCGGGCGGTCGCGGCGATCGAGCGAGATCTCCAGAAATGCCTGTATCTCGGCAATCTGGACGCGCGGCGCGATTGGGGGCACGCGCGGGACTTCGTCGAAGGGATATGGCGCATCGTCCAACAGGACACGCCCGAGGACTATGTGCTCGCGACAGGCGAGACCCACACCGTGCGCGAATTCGTCGAGCTCGCCTTCCGGGTGGCGGGCCGCGACATCGAATGGACCGGGACGGGCATCGACGAAAAAGGCCTCGACGCCAGGACCGGCATACCGCTGATCGAGATCGATCCGCGATACTTCCGCCCGACCGAGGTCGACCTCCTGCTCGGCAACCCGGCGAAGGCCCGGGAGAAGCTGGGCTGGAGCCACACCACCTCGTTCGGCGATCTGGTCGCGGAGATGGTGAATTCAGACATGATTGCCGTAATGCGCGAGGCCGGGCGAAATGACCGCTACCAATGACGATGTCGGCCGCCCACCTTTCGATCTGCGCGGCAAGCGCGTCTGGGTCAGCGGCCACCGAGGTATGGTGGGTTCGGCCCTGGTCCGCCGTCTGGCGCGGGAGGACTGCACGCTGCTCTTCGTCGACCGGACCGAGGTCGACCTGACCAGCCAGACGGCCACGGAGGACTGGATGCGGCGGGAGCGGCCGGAGATTATCTTCGCCGCCGCGGCGCGGGTCGGCGGGATCATCGCGAATGCGACCTACCCGGCCGAGTTCCTCTACGAGAATCTGATGATCGGCGCCAATGTCATCCACGCGGCCTATCGGACCGGTGTCGAAAAGCTGCTGTATCTTGGGTCGAGCTGCATCTATCCGCGCGACACGGCCCAGCCGATCCGGGAGGACCAGCTCCTCACCGGAGCGCTCGAGAAGACCAATGAACCCTATGCCATCGCCAAGATCGCCGGGGTGAAGATGGTGGAGTGCTACGCCCGGCAATATGGCTGCCGCTTCATCTCGGCGATGCCGACCAACCTGTATGGTCCCAACGACAATTTCGATCTGGAAACCTCACATGTGCTGCCGGCGCTGATTCGTCGGATCCACGAGGCGAAGATCCGTGGCCTGGCAAGCGTCGAGATCTGGGGGTCGGGGCGGCCCCGGCGCGAGTTCCTGCATGTCGACGATCTTGCCGATGCCTGCATCATCGCCATGCGGCAGTACGAGGCCCCGACGCCGATCAATATCGGAACAGGGGCGGACATCTCCGTGGCCGAGCTCGCCAAGGTCATCGCGGACGTGGTCGGCTATCAGGGGACCTTCGCCTTCGACTCACGCCGGCCGGACGGCACTCCGCGGAAGCTGCTCGACATCGAGCGGATCGCGCAGCTGGGCTGGCGATCCGGAATCGATCTGGAAGGCGGGATTCGGGACACCTATCGCTGGTGGCTCGAACAAGCACCGCCGCGAACGGATGATGATGATCATGATGGCGGGCACCACCAAAAGCCGGGTCCGTCGGGCCAGGCATCCAACGCCCTGGTTTTCGGTTAGCACGATCGGGTGATCCCGGTACGCCAATCGCCCGTGCGCGGGTTCGGGAGGGTGAGACGCAACAGCCGATCGAAATTCGGCCGCGGCGGGCGCGATTAAATCGAACTTAATTAAAATTATGTATGATAAATATGCAGTTTGTGCGTATGTGTCGTGGCGACGGAGTAATCGAGATGCCCGGAACGGTGGCCCTGTGGTCGCTTGCAAGAGGGAAAAGGAGAGCATAGTTATTGTTTTAAAATTATTATTTCGGAATGCTGCTTTAGGTGTAAGTATTAATGCATATTATGGTATATCTTAAAATCATTGAGAGGGATGATCGTTTTGTCTCCTGAATTGGGCAAGGGTAACGCAGATGCCTGTAGTAGACGAGGCGTTTTTGTTAAAGATCGGCCGGTATATCACTCCGTCGCCATCGGAATCTCTTGCCGCGAGAAAAATGCTGACAAATACTCAGAGTTATCCAGCTCGAATGGAGATCCTAGAAGAAACCGATCGAAGAAATCAGATTCTTATTATAGGTAAGGGGTGGGGTTACTCGTTCAAAGATCTTCCCAATGGATTGAGGCAGATAGTGGATTTCGTTCTGCCTGGGGACTTCTGCGGTCTGGAAAGCGTTTTTGTGAGTGGACCGAGCCTCAATTTTGCCAGCATAACGCGGGTCGTAGCCGCGTCGATCTCATCACAATCGCTGCTGGCGGTGTCCAGGCAGTGTCCGCGACTTGGTGGGGCAATCCTCTGGAGCGCCACCCTCGGAGGCTCCATTGTGGCGGAGCGTCTGATCACGCTGGGGCGTAGATCCGCCGCGGCCCGCGTGGCTCATCTGTTGCTCGAATTGTCCGTGCGGCTGGAATTCATCGGCCAGGGCGATTCATCGGGATTTTTCTGTCCGCTCACCCAGCACGACCTGGCCAATGCCCTCGGGTTGACCGCCATTCACGTCAATCGCGTGCTAAGGAGCCTGCGGCAACTCGGACTCGTCGTATTCCGGAACTCGGAAGTCGAGTTTCTCGACCGGACCGGCCTCATCGAGTTGGCTCAGTTCGATGCCGCTTATCTCGGCGGCGGGCGCGCGTCGTCGCGCAAGATCTTCAGCAACTGAGGCGGCGTGAGGCGGCGCTAGGGCGTACCGTCCAGCGCGTCTCCACAGGTGGGAGTTGGATGATGAGGCGTCGGACGATCAATCCGGTGGAGACCATCCTGGTCACGGGAGGCGCCGGCTTTGTCGGAAGCCATGTCTCCTGGCTGCTCTGCGACCTTGGCTTCCGTATCACCGTTGTCGACGACCTCTCCACCGGCCATCGGGCAGCCGTGCCGCCTTCCGCGTCCTTCGTTCTTGCCGATCTGCGGGACGCCGGTTCGATCAACCGGGTGTTTGCAGAGCATCGATACGACGTGATCATGCATTTCGCCGCCAGGACGTTGGTCGGCGAGTCGAACGCTCGTCCCATCGACTACATACAATACAATATCTGTACACTTTCGAACGTCCTGCGGGCTGCCGTCGACCATGGAACGCGTGCCTTTATACTGTCATCGACCGCAAGCATATTTGACAGTCGGGATGGTTCGGATATCGATGAGAACCTGCCGGTTTCGCCCGGCAACCCCTATGGCGAATCCAAGCATATGTGCGAGCGGATCCTGTTCTGGGCCGAGCGCAGCCACGGGATACGCACCGCCATCCTGAGATACTTCAATGCCGCCGGCGCCCAGTTCGGCGGGAACCTCGGGGAGGATCACCGTCCGGAGACGCATCTCATCCCGCTGGTCCTCCAGGTGGCGCTGCGGCGCCGGTCGCACATCGACATTTTCGGAGATGACTATCCGACGCCCGATGGAACCTGCATCCGGGACTATGTCCATGTCCTCGACCTCGCCGACGCCCATGTCAGGGCTCTGATTGCACTGCGGTCCTCGGGAGGGCTGACATACAATGTTGGATCGGGCGCGGGATACAGCGTGCGCGAGGTCATCAAGATTGCAGAAAGGGTGACGGGCCGCGACATCGCGACGATGATCCGGCCGCGCCGCGCCGGGGATCCGGCCAGCCTTGTTGCCGATTCCGGAAAGCTGCAGCGCGAACTGGGCTGGAGGCCTCGGCACAGCGACCTGCCGACGATCATCCAATCGGCATGGGCGTGGCATGCCCGCCACCCGGACGGCTTCGATCCGCCCAGCTTGGCCTCCCCGGCGGGTGCTGAGGGCAGCCGGATCGGCGGTCGCCAGGTGTGTTAGATGGCGGGCTGGATTGCTGCAGACGCTGCGGGGCCTACCCTATTCCGGTCGGGTCCGACCCGTCGATCCTCTGACCAGGCCCGAGCGCGGCCATCGATTGGGCGGCTGGGTGTCCTCCTTTCGCTTTCGCCATCGTGCAATCGGCAGATCCGCAGCATCCAAACTCAGGTCGCTTGATCTATGTTGAGAAATGCCTTTTGCGAGGGTGCCTCCAAAGGAGTACAGGTCGCCTAATTTAGGTTAATTCCCAAAGCGGCCGAAGCGTATATTATGCTTTATGGTAACCCTGATCCGGAGAGAACTCGGCTCTTGGACAGGAGAGATCCAAACTATACTAAGAAAGATTAAATGTAATTGGAGGATGCGTCAGTTTCGATTGGCAGCCTCCAAGGAAGTGAATCGGGGCGGGGGAGAGTCGCTAGGACAACGACAAGAAAAAATTTGCATAAAACTTGACGTAATATCGCTCTGAAGGACGGAAAGAGACTTTCACCAGTGGGGAAATAATATGTCGTACAACCTGGAATTTTCTGCCAACGGAGCCACCAAGAACTACATGGGGTCGGCAGAAACAAAACCGATGCTCTACGATCTGCACGATGCGGCTGGGATCAAAGATCATGCTGTGAGCAGTCCGGTGATCTCTGAAAGCTCCAGCAATATCCACTTAGCGGTGATCGATTATCGCAAGCTAGAACTGGAATGCCTGATACGAGGATTCCGATCAAGAAATCCAAATCTGGAGGCATCCGCATTTTCCAGTATCGAAGATTGGATAAGCATGTCGGAGCTCCACGATCAGGTGTCAGCAATTCTGCTCAACATCGGGTGGCGAAATGCGGCAGACCCTGAGGTTGTGGAAGCCGTCAGGTCTTTGGCATCGGAATTCTCGGCCATCCCGACGATCGTCATCGGTGACGTGGAAGATATGGTGCACGTCATGAAGATTCTGGAATATGGTGCTCGTGGCTATATTCCGACCAGTGTAGGCCTCGACGTTGCCATAGAGGCGGTCCGCCTCGCGCGCGCCGGCGGAATTTTTGTTCCGGCCAGCAGCCTTGTCTCTTTTCAACAGCATCTGTCTGGCGAGAAGCCGACCCAGAGCAGCGGCATGAATGGCCTCTTCACCGCGCGTCAGGCGGCGGTGGCCGATGCACTGCGTCGGGGCAAAGCCAATAAAATCATCGCCTACGAGCTCAATCTCTGCGAGAGCACGGTAAAGGTGCACATTCGAAATATCATGAAGAAACTCAAGGCTAAGAACCGGACCGAGGTGGCTTACAAGATAAACGACATGATGCCGAGGAGCGGGGGGTCCGATAGATCCATGTAGTTTTTTGAATTGGATTTATTTTAGGCTTGGTGGGGACCATGATAGAGATCGCTGCGAATTCCAATCATCACATGCGGGGGGCGCAGGAATATCTACGGATCCTGCGCCGGCGGAAACGGGCCATCTGGATCCCGGTGGCCGCCGCGATGATGATCTCCACCTTTCTCTACACGCAGGCGCAGCCACATTACGTTGCGGAGGTCGTCATCGCGCTCGACGTCCGGCGGGTCCAGGTTCTGCCGGCGGACGCCGTGGTCTCTCCCTTACCACAGGACAGCCCTGTTCTCCGCACCGAGCTCGATGTCATCTCATCCCGAACGATGGCCGATCGCGTGATCGACATCCTCGAGCACACGGGATATCAGCCGGCCGATATTGCGCCGCCCCTGGTCGAGACTTCCCGGGATAAGATCGGTCGCTGGATCGGAGATGGGTGGCGGACCCTCGTCGAGGAGCCCGCCCCAGACCGGCCGGAGCCGCAATCCGATGCGGTGGAGGGGCCGACGCGGCGCGATATGATCGATCGCCTGCTTGACAATGTCCAGGTGAGCAACGACGGCCGGTCCTATACGATCTTCATCTCCTACACATCCGGGGATCCCGAATTCTCGGCGGCCGTGGCCAATGCGTTCGGCGAGGCCTATCTCTCCTACCAGGCCTCGGTCCAGTCGGAGGCCACCCGGCAGGCGAGCGAATGGCTTGGCGCGAAGCTTGACGACCTGCGGCAGCGGCTCGAGACATCCGAGGCGGCAGCCGAACGCTTCCGTCGCGACGCCGGGCTCATCGAATCCGATGGCCAGACGCTCGAGACCCAGCGGATCAATGCCCTCAACATCGAGCTGGTCCAGGCGCGGTCCAGCCGGGCCGATGCCGAGGCCCGTCTCGAAACCGCGAAGGCGCTGTCGCAGAGCGAAGGTGGGTTGGACAGTTTCGCCCAGGTCCTTGGTTCCGCGACGATCCAGGCGCTTCGGGCCGAGCAGGCGAAGGTCGAGCGCGGCCTGTCCGAGTTGCAGGACACGGGCGCCGTCAAGAGCAGCCAGCTCCCCTCCCTTGAGTCTCAGCTGGAATCGCTCAAGCAGCAGATCGCCGGCGAGGTGCAGCGCGTCCTCAAGAGCCTCGACAACGAGCTGGACGTCGCCCGGCGCAAGGAAAACGCGCTGCAGGCCGCTTTCCAGGAGGCCGAAGCCGATCTCACAAAGACCAGCGATGCCCGGGTGCAGCTCAACCAGCTCGAGCGCGAAGCCACTGCCGATCGCACGATCTACGAGACCTATCTCAACCGCTACAAACAGACCATCGAGCAGGAGGGCTACGCCGTCCGGGAGGCCCGCATGGTGTCCAAGGCCGAGCCGCCATCCATGCCGGCGAGCCCGAAGCTCGTTCCTTATGCCGGGCTTGGCCTTCTCGCCGGCCTCGGCTTCGGCTTCGGTCTCGCATTGCTGCGAGAGAACCTCGACGATCGGGTCCGGTCCCCGGACGATCTGGAGAAGATGATCGGCCTTCCGGTGATCGATCTCGTCCCCCGGATTCGCAGGGTGAAGCGCCCCGCAGCCGTGTCGGCATTCGTGGTGGACCAGCCCCGATCTGCCTTCAGCGAGGCCATCCGTGCCCTGCGATCGACGCTCCAGCTGGCCCCGGCGACCCGACGCGCACAGGTCCTGATGTTCACGTCGGTGCATCCCGGCGAGGGCAAGACCAGCCTGGCGGTCTCGCTGGCGCGTTCGGCGGCCAGGGCCGGGCTCAGGGCCATCGTTGTCGACGCGGATCTGCGCAAACCCGCTATCGCTGCCCAGTTCGGAATGCCCGCGGCCTCGCCGGTTCCCGACGTCAGCGGCGCCGCGCAGTCAGTGGAGGACGCGATCCAGGTCGATCCGCGCTCCCAGGCGCATTTCATCGCCCCGGCATCGTTCGGTGACTCTCTCGACTGTGTCCTCGGCGGGGCCTATCTGCGGGAGGCTCTGCCGAAGCTGAGGAAGCGATACGATCTCATCATTCTCGACACTGCCCCGGCCTCGACCTCGACCGACGCGGCGCAGCTTGGGGCATTGGCGGACGCTGTCATCCTGGTCGTGCGGTGGGGCCGGACGAACACCGAGGCTGTCGCCACCACCGTCCGGCAGCTCGCTTTCCGCGGGATCCCGGTGTCCGGCGTCATCCTCAACGGCGTCCCCCCCGGCCGCCAGTCTCGCTACGAAAGCGGCTTCCTCCCCCAATGGCCCCCCGAGATCGACCAGCCGCGTCCGCCGGACGTCCGTGGTCAGGGCATCGGCCTTGTGAAAGAAGCCTAGAAGGGGCGGCTCATGAACACCGAAATCCGGATGACGATGACAGGCCTGGGATGTTCGCGACCGGCTTTGGGCCGCGGGACCGGGGCGCGCGTCCTGTCTTGCCTGTTCGCAGCTCTGCTCTGGCTGGGCATTGCGACCCCTGCCACGGCAGGCGACGGAGCCTACCATGTCGGCCCTGGGGATATCCTGATGGTCAGCGTCTATGGGCAGGAGACGCTCACCGGCCGGTTCCGCGTCGGCCCTGGCGGAGCCATCGGCTATCCACTGATCGGTGATGTCGATGTCCGCGGGCTCACCACCAGCGAGATCGCCAAGCGGATCGGCGACGAGCTGGAGGAGCATGTCCCGTCGGGCAAGGCCGTCAGCGTGTCGATCGAGGAATACGCGCCGGTCTTCGTCCTGGGGGAGGTCGAGAAGCCCGGCCCCTATCCGTATCGGCCGGGCATGATCGCGCTCGAGCTCCTCGCCGTCGGCGGCGGATTCAAGCAGCCGACATTGGCCCTGGACAACAGCCGGCTCCAGCTCATCTCCACCGAGCAGGACTATACCGATTCCCAACTGCTTCGTTTCTCCCTCCAGGTTCGTCGTGCCCGGCTTCAGGCGGAGATGGAGGGGGCTGACGATTTCTCCTTCGTCCCGCCCACGCATGACGGCATTCAGGATGTCGATGCGCTGAACCGGATCGTGCAGAGCGAGAAGAACCTGTTCAAGGTTCGCAAGGACTCGTTCGAGAGCCAGGACCAGGCGCTGCAGGCGCAGCGCCCCAGCTACGAGCAGGAGATCACGACGCTGGAGCAGGCCGTCAAGCTTCACAATGACGAGCTGGCCTTGCTGGCCGAGGACGTGAAGGCGATGCAGACCCTGGCCGACCAGAAGCTGACCCAGCTGACGCGGCTGCGCGAGACACAGCGCAGCTATTCGGTGGCCCAGCGCGATATGCTGGAGCAGCAGTCCTATCTCGCGCGCGCACACCAGAACCTGCTGGACCTGGAGCAGCGGCGGGTCGAGCTGCGGAACAAGCGGAACGACGAGGATGCCGCCGACATCCGTGAGGCGGATCTCGAGATCGCCCGCGCCGACCAGAAGCTGGGCTCGCTTCTCGACACCCTCTCGGAGCTCAAGAAGGCGATGACGACCGCCACCGAGGCGGTCGCGACCTTGACGACGACCTACACCATCACCCGTCTCGTCGATGGCGGATACCAGGAGATCACCGCCAATGAGCGGACGGAAATCCAGCCAGGGGACATCCTGCGCGCCAGCCAGAAGATCGATCGGCTCGGCCCGCAACTGACCCTCAACTGACTGGCCGCCGCGCGACGGCGGCTCTGGCCGCCGCCGGCGTGTCTTCTTCGAAAGAGCCTCACTCCACCGTGACGCTCTTGGCCAGGTTGCGGGGCTGATCCACATCGGTGCCCTTGGCCACGGCGGTGTGGTAGGCCAGGAGCTGCACCGGCACGGCGTAGAGGATCGGCGCCACGAAGGGGTCGACGCCGGGCAGGTCGATCGCCGCCACGGGGCCCGGTCCCAGCTTCTCGATACCGTCGCGGTCGGAGAAGAAGATCACCTTGCCGCCGCGCGCCATCACCTCCTGCACATTCGACACGGTCTTGTCGAACACCGGGTCGCGCGGCGCCAGCACGATCACCGGCACCTTGTCGTCGATCA
>Ga0209025_1000209_pt1 | contig 140401 bp, 142 predicted proteins | sample AraplaMF_Col_mLB_FD_184256 | JGI IMG/M metagenome (GOLD analysis project Ga0209025, IMG submission 184256) | Arabidopsis root microbial communities from the University of North Carolina, USA - plate scrape MF_Col_mLB (SPAdes) (version 2) | ecosystem: Host-associated > Plants > Roots >...
TTGTAACAACAACGTCTGGAATTCAAGGTAAAGAAATTATTGAGTATATCGATATTGTAAATGGTGAAGCTATTATGGGTGCAAATATTGTCCGCGATTTATTCGCTTCTGTTCGTGATGTTGTCGGCGGTCGTGCTGGTTCTTATGAAAGCAAGCTAAAAGAAGCTCGTGATATCGCAATGGATGAAATGAAAGAACTTGCAAAACAAAAAGGTGCGAACGCTATTGTTGGTATTGACGTAGATTATGAAGTAGTTCGTGATGGAATGTTAATGGTTGCTGTAAGTGGTACAGCTGTACGTATATAAGTAAATAAAAAAACAGGCTCCCCCTCGAAGCTTATGCTTTGAGGGGATTTTTTTGTTTTCAATTTGTAGAAGTAAAGGAATGAGCTGGATCCTTTAGGAAAAAGCCCATTCTTTTCATTTAAGCTATTTTCGCTTCTATCTTTCTTTTGTTCATGACTAAAGTTAAAATGAACAAAACTAAGCTTAGAAGTGCCATTATAATAAAAATTTGCGTATAACTATTAAAATAGTCACGAGCGATTCCTGCTAAGACAGGAATGAATCCGCCCATAATGTATCCTCCTGACTGCATCATAGCAGTCCATGCACTCGCATCTTCGGAAGTTTTTGTTTCGTATAGCGGTAGCATGAGAGCGAGTGGAAATACGCCGCCGAGCCCGATACCTAATAAAATAGAAGGGATCCATGGTGTAGTTAGTGGGTAAATCATAAGCGATAAACCTGCGAGTACAAAGCATATACTCCCTAATAACCAAAGTGGTCTGTTTTTATAAATATCGGCTAATGTTGGAATTAAAAAGCTGCATATCATTTGAATAACTGTAAATACAGTTATTAGAGTACCAGCCTGTCCGCTACTGACACCCATACTTTGATTTGCTGGTGCTAGCCAAGTCGTAATGGAATAAAAGATTCCTGATTGTAGGCCGAAAAAGATTGTGAACAACCATGCTTTTTTATTTCTTAAAGGTAAATTATTATTCTTTTTATTTTGTATGCTCGTATTCTTTTTTCGTTTCATAACCGGATACCAAAATATAATAGCGATAATAGTAAGTACACCCCAAAAAGCGAGTGCCATATTCCAAGATCCTTTTAATACATGTTGTAAAGGAAGCGTTAATCCTGCGCTTAAAGAAGCGCCAGTTCCCATACCTACTGAATATATTCCAATCATTAAGCCGATTTTCGTAGGGAATTTTTCCTTAATAAAACCTGATAGTAACGGCCCTGCAAGTGCAATTCCAATGCCGATAAATAAAGCGCTTGTGAATAAGGTGAGAATGGAAGAAGTAAAAGCTCTCATACATGTTGCAAAGCCAATTAAAATAAGACAAGCCATAATTGCTTTTTCTGCCCCATATTTTTTAATTACCTTCCCGGTTAGTAAGGCGAATGTCCCCATACAAAAAACAGGAATGGCTGTTAAAAAACTAACGGAAAAATTGCTTATATTTAAGTCTTGTCGGATTGTTTCTAATAAAGGTGAAATAGATGTAATTCCGATACGTAAATTAATAGAAGTAAAAAATAGTGCTAGTATATACAAATAAGTTCGTTCTTGATGTTTCAATTTCATTTTCTCCTCTCTTAAACATCAGATGTTATTGAGTATATCATCTGATGTTTAAGTGTAATATATAAGGAGCTTATTTCAGCTCCAAATTTTGAACAACGTATGTTCGAGCCTCTTCGGCATTTTGTTTTAATATAGCTTGGAATAATTTTTCATGAATTTCAGAGTTATCTTCATAGTCAGCTGTATTTAATATTAATTGGCTTAAAATATGACGAAGGGCAGGCACGAAAGATTGATATAAATCAAGTAGAACTTCGTTTTTGCTCGCCGTTGCAATTGCTAAATGAAACTGAATGTCTGCATCTATGTAAGCTACATAATTTCCTTCTCGAAGGGCATTTCTTCTTTTATCCAAATGTCCTTTTAAGTATAAAAGATCCTCTTCGCTTCGGCGCTGTGCCGCTAACATAGCTACTTCTTTATCTAACATATTTCGTGCTTCATACACATGATTAATATTTGCTGCCTGCAATCGTTTTTCAAATGAATCTTGCGTAGTATTTAGTGAGACAATACGAGTACCTTGTCCTTGTCGAACTTCTAAGATACCAGCATGTACTAATATCTTTATGCTTTCTCGCAGCGTCGAACGCCCTACACCTAACTCTTCCATTAATTGGGGCTCTGTAGGGAGGCGATCACCAACTTCGTACTCGCCAGAAAAGATTTTTTCTTGTAGACGTTCCAACACTTCATCGACTAATTTTCGTCGAGAAACTTTTGAAAAAGATTTCTTTTCATTTATATTCATCTGCTCATCTCCTGTTATATTCGCTTTTATAATAACCAATTTAAGTTCTGTTGACAATGTTATTTTTTAGGTGGTTGAAGCGGAATACTAAAATCAGATTTATAAGGCATAAAAAAATCCATTTTGAAAAAAATCAATCAAAATGAACTCTTCAACCGCATTTAATAACTCGTCAAAAATACTTTTCCTTTTGCTTTCTCAGCAGACTGCACAACATCAACCGCAGTTTTCACATCCGCTAAGTCATACGTAGAATGTACTGTCATAAAACGTAATTTTTTATCCTCAACTAAACGAATTAAGTGACGAAACGTTTCTTGCCATTTATACGGTGACACGTCTGTATTCCAATGTCGTAAATGAAATATGTTAGCATGCACCTTTGCTTTCGTAACAATTTCGGCCCAGTTTATTTGTACGCCTGATAGAAGACCGATAGTTAAAAAGTGTCCATTTGGACGTACACAAAATGCTAATTCATTTCCATCGGATCCTCCAATAGAATCAATCGCAGCATCTGCGCCTATCCCGTTCGTTAACTCCAAAACGGTTTCATAAAGCGGAACAGTGGAAGTATCTATTACATATTCAGCACCGAGCTGAAGTAATTTCTCTGTATGTTTACTATTTCTAGTCACTGCAATGAGTCGAAAGTTTAAAATTTGTGATAACTGTGCAAAAAGATGACCGATAGCGGATCCACAAGCGTTTACTAATAAAACGTTATCTCGTTTTAAGTTTAGCGTTTCTGTACACGTAACCCAAGCTGTTAATGGGTTGATGTACATTTGTGCAGCTGTAAAATCATCAATTGAATCGGGAATAAGAACTACAAAATCAGCTGATGTCTTCACATATTCTTGCCAAGTACCTTCCCCGCGTAAAGGTAGCACGCGTTTACCGATAAGGTCTCTAGAAACACTCGCACCAACATCTTCAACAATACCAACACCTTCATAACCAGGTATGTTAGGCAAAGGAATTCTATGTGCATACGCTCCAGTTACAGGAATTAAGTCAGATGGATTAATCGGTCTAACTAACATACGAACTAGCACTTCATTATCTTTTACTGGTTCTATATTTTTATATTCAACTTGTAATACATCTTTTGGGCTACCAAACTTATGAAATTGAATGCATGTTCCGCGCAAAATAATGGTTCCTCCTTAATGTAGTCAAATGTATTATAGCATTTTTAGCTTGGCTACTTATTTCGTTATATATATAAGGGAATAGAAATTTTAAAGAGGGAGTAAACATGAAGAATTAGCCCAATAAAAACTAAAGTTAAAGGCACCCGAACGAGTGCTTTTATTTTGTTTTTACCAATATAATTTAAAGATTATACATAAATGGGGGAGTCAGCATGAATAAAAAGATAATCTGGGGAATTTTAGGGATTGTTGTGATCATGATAGCCCTTGTGAGTATGAATGTATTACAAAAAAATGCCAAAGAAGCAGAGGAAAAGAAGAAACGTGAAGCTAGCTATGTTCAAGCCGCAGCGGAATTTTATAATAATATTGAATTAATGGGATTTGTTGCTGATTTTGTTTTACCGCAATATTCAGAGTCCTGGTCTAAAGCTATTGATGAACGCCGAAATTTTAACATAGCTTTAAATGCTAAGAAAAAATCTCTAAATTCAATGGTGGCTCAATCTTCTGTAATATATAGTGATATGGAAGGGCAATTAAAAACGGTATCTGAAGCTGCGAAAGAAAATCCAAATAAGTACAAAGAACTTTATGATGAATACAAGAAGATGTATGGAATTATTACATCTTTAAAGGAACAAACAGAATCTCCTAGTGGAACTCTGATAACGTTTAATCAAAATGCAAACATGTTATTCCAAGAATACAAGAAATATAAAGGGAATATTGATGTGGCTATATCAGAGGATATAAAAAATGAAGTAGAGAAGATTCAAGAAAAAAACAAAAAATAATCGCAAAATAAAATATATGGCCTAAAAAGAACAATTTTAAATTCTATTATATAATGAGGGCTTTAAAAGTTTGTAATGGGGGAATTATAGATGGAGCTATTTAAAGGTAAAGTTGTTTGTCCAAGATGTGATGGGAATGGTCTCGTTTGTAAAGTTGAAATAAAAGACATTGATAAAGTTGTATATGTTTGTGATGAATGTGACGCAACGTGGTTACATAAGGATAGGTTTGGGATGAATAATTTTGTGAACTACGAGACGTTTCTTAGAGAAAATTCATTGTCTTATATGGAGGCTAATGTTGTTCGTTTAGGCTATGATTGGTACAAAGGATAAGCGATTTTTCAAATAGAAGAAGCTACTTTTAAAGTAGCTTCTTCTATTTGTCTATTAAGCCGAAGCCTTCTTCATTCTCTCAAGTAAACTAGATAAAATATGCGTACGATAAGATTCTAGTTTTTTACCTTCATAAGTACGGATACCTAATTTTTTAAGTTCTTTTACATACCAACCTTTGCTTCCGAAATACATGTGATCGCTCCCCTTCAACTTTGTTTTATTTGTTCTGATTGTACTTGGAGGTACAGGTAATATAATGAAGGAAATGAATTTCGTGCGAAAATGGTTAACTTTGTTGCAAAAGACATATATACTAAAGGTAGTATATAACGAGGTGGGCAAGACGTGATTATAGAGAAGCACGAAATTCAAATTGACCAAATTACGAGCGGTAAAGTGAATATCTTTACTTTCTATAGAAATAGAAAGCAAATTGATGATCATTTTTTACGTTTACAAGAACCATCGCTTACAGCAAACTACTTCTTCCATTTTCATTTTGATGCAGAGAGCTTACACCTTCTGCAGGAAGAGTTTCCGGGCATATATCCGTACGACGGTAGTGAAACGATTCATAACTGGACGGAAAAGATGAAGGCAGAATTGCAACATCAGATCCAAACAGGTAAATGGAATAAACGCGTACGTATCGGTAATCGCATTCTAGATGTGGAGTTTACGTGGTGCGACGAAGATATAGTAGAGTGAAAAAGAAGCGGATGACGCTTCTTTTTTTAGCGCTGGAATAAAACGAGCTTACCTGCAGAAGATGTGCAGCGATGTGTTTTTTCGTGCAATCCTTTTTCTTGTAAAATAGATTCACCTTTTGCTTTCGCTTCTTTTTCAGTTGCCGCCTCAAATGATTCGTCCAATGCTTTTGAACCATCTTTTTCAAAGACTGTTAGAACGTATACTCCCATGAAAATTCCCTCCAAAAATTAAAATCAGAATCTTATAACTATTTTGGCATAAATCACTAGAATATGCAAAGAAATATATGACATTGCATGTTACAATAAAGTGACACTTTAATAAGCAGGGGAGTTTTTCATCCCCTGCTTATTATTAGTGGAACCAATCGGGTATTTAAGGGCAGTTAACTTTCAGATTGCCTTCCTTGCCTATTGCCCGTTAGTACGGGATAAAATGAAACTTTTGAAATATAGAAAGGATCGTTATTTGTGAAACAAGTGAAGTTTATACATGCGGCTGATTTGCATTTGGATAGTCCGTTTAAAGGGATGGAAATGAATGTACCGCAGTCTGTTTGGGAGAGAATGAAGCAAAGTACGTTTGAATCGTTCGAACGTATTATTGATAAAGCGATTCAAGAGCGCGTTGATTTCGTATTACTAGCCGGGGATTTGTATGATGCGGAGACGCGAAGTTTGCGGGCGCAAGTGTTTGTGCGTGAGCAAATGAAGAGACTTTCGCAGTACGATATCCCTGTTTTTATTATTCATGGTAACCATGACCATTTAGGGGGGAGCTGGGCTGCAATTGAGTTTCCAGAAAATGTTCATGTGTTTACGGAGCCTTATGTAGAAGAGAAATCATTTTATAAAAATGGTGAACTGTTAGCTTCTATTTACGGATTTAGTTATTTGCAGCAAGCAGTAACGGATAATATGACAGCGCAGTTTACGAGAATGAGTGATGCGCCTTTTCATATTGGCATGCTTCACGGAAGTGTGGAAGGAGATGCAGAGCATAATCGCTACGCACCGTTTCAAATTCGTGAGCTGAAAGAAAAGCAGTTTGACTATTGGGCTCTTGGCCATATACATAAACGTGAAATTTTATCAGAAGAGCCGTACATTATTTATTCAGGTAATATACAAGGGCGTCATCGTAAAGAGACAGGGGAAAAGGGTGCGTACCTTATTGAACTTACGAAACAAGGAACGCATTGCTCATTTTTCCATACGGCAGATGTTGTATGGGATGAAATAGAAGTGAATATTGATGGACTTGAAACTGTTGATGAAATTATGACGAGCATATCTACTGCGATGAATGAGTGCCGAAGAGAAGAGGGAGGGACGCTTTTAACTGTCGTATTCACAGGGCAGGGCCCACTTTCTCCTTATTTGCGTGACGAAAAGCGTGTGGAAGAGATTTTTCATATTTTAGCATCTGGAGAAGAGCGAAAAGATTTCGTATATGCGATGAAATGGAAAAATGAGACGGTTTCTTTTGCAGAAATAGAGCGTTTGAAAGAAGAAAATCATTTTGTCGGTAGTGTACTGAAAGAGTTAGAAGCTTTCACAAATATGGACGGCGTGTTGCGCACCATTTGGACATCTCCTGTAGCGCGTAATAGTATTGAATCTTTTACAGAAGAAGAGAAGAAAGAGATTCAAAAGGAAGCGGAAAATATTATTTTAGAACAATTATTCCAGCAAGAGAGGGATAAGAAATGAGAATGGAAAAACTCCATATTTATGGATACGGAAAATTAGAAAATGTGGAAATGGATCTGTCGATACTGACGGTGTTGTACGGTGAAAATGAAGCGGGGAAATCGACAATTCGCTCATTTATGAAAAGTATTCTGTTCGGTTTTCCGACGAGAGGACAGCGCCGTTATGAGCCGAAAGAAGGCGGAAAGTATGGTGGTGCAGTTACTGTACAAACAGAGAAGTACGGCCGTTTGAAAATTGAACGATTACCAAAGACGGCAGCTGGTGAGGTGACCGTTTATTTTGAAGATGGAAAAACGGGCGGCGAGGAAATTTTACACGATATATTAAGCGGGATGAATGAAAGTTTATTTGAATCTGTTTTTTCTTTTGATATGCATGGGTTGCAAAATATTCATCAGCTTGGTGAAGCGGATATCGGAAATTATTTATTTTCGGCAAGCGCAGTTGGAAGCGATGCGTTATTACAGCTCGATAAAAAGCTAGAGAAAGAAATGGATCAGCGCTTTAAGCCGAGTGGTCGTAAGCCAGAGATTAATATGTCACTGCAAGAGATGAAGAAGCTTGAAGAGAAGATGAAAGAGTGGCAAGGGAAAATTGGCACGTATGAAAAACAGGTCGAGCAGTTAAAAGAGGATGAAGAGAAGCTTGCCTCTGTTCGTGCGGAGAAGGAGAACGCGGAAAAGCGAAAGCAAGATTATGAAATATTAGCAGCGCTTGAGCCTCTCGTTATTGAAAAGCATGCGCATGAGAAAGTGTTAGAATATGAAAAAAGGCAATTTCCTGTAAACGGAACGGCGCGCTATGAAGCGATAAAGGCGAAGATGGAGCCGCTTCAATTACAAGTTGATTCGCTCCATAAGAAAATAGAGACAGTGCAATCGGAAATTGCCTCGATTCAAATAGATGAAGAGTTTTTACAAAAAGAAAGTTATGTAGAAGAACTTCGCATGCAGCATATGTCGTATGAAAATGCACGCCAAGAAATGCGAGATATGACGGGGAATATTGCGAATATAAAAGAAGAAATAGCAGAATTAGAGCAACAAATTGGTGCTACTTTTGAAAAAGAAACAGTTCTTTCGTTTGATATGAGTTTGGCAACGAAAGAGCTAATTACACAAACAGTGCAAAAAGCGCGCGAATTAGAAACGCAAAAAGCACAGCTCGATGATCGCTTCAAAGTAGCGCAAGAGCAGTTAGAAGAACAAGAAGAAAATATAAGACAGATCAAGAAACAAATGTTAGCTGATGAAGAGCGTGCTACATTAGCTGAGAAAGAAAAATCGTTCCAAGACGCGGCGTTTATCGGTATGGGTGCGGATAGAATGAAGCGTAAGTATGAGGAAAAAGTAGGAGTGGCTACGCAAAAGAAAAAGCAGTGGCAAAGAGTTTGTCTTCTGTTACTTCTTATTAACACAGGTGTTTTATTCACGAGCTTATTTATAGATAACCGCCAGCTTTTATTTATTAGTGTCATTGTTTTTGTAGGGATTGTTCTCGCCCTTGTTTTATATAAAGATCCATCAAGCGGATTACAAGAAGAGCTTCTTACTCTTCAGCAAAGTGCTGGCGGAAGACAAAGTGAAGAAGCGATGTCCGTTCGCTATCAATTAGAAAAAGATGAAGAGATCCGTAAGCTATTTGAGCGCGAGTCATATAAGTTACAGCAAATGGAACGAGCTTATGATAAAGTCGTTTCATCGTATGAGGAATGGGAGAGAGAAACGTTCCGCGCAGGAGAACAAGTCGATGCGTATAAATCGCGCTATATGTTCCCTGAATTTTATACGTATGCACACATATTGCCGGCATTTGAGCGGATTGAAAAAATGCAGCAACTGTATCGTGAAGTAGAGAAACAAAGCACGCGGAAATCTTCATTATATGAAATGATTTCGCACTTTGAACATAAACTAGAAACTGTTATCGGTAGCGCGGAGTATAATAAGCTGCACGAGGCACAAAGTCGTATGCAAAATGAGAAAGAAAAGCGCCAGACTTGTAAGCAACTAAAAGAGAAGTTGACGGAATGGCAAGAAGAATATGAGTTCATGCAAGGGCAATTGAAACAGCTACTAGTAGAACGAGATAGTTTGTGGCATATTGCAGAGGCTACAGATGAAGAGATGTTTTTAGAAGCAGGTAAACTGGCAGAGAAATGTGAAGATGCAGAGAAACAAGTGGGGCGTTTATTACCGCAAATTGAGCTTTTAGAGCAGCGTTTAACGAGTTTGTCATTAGCTGAACATTATGAAGCTGAAGGTTATGAGGAAAAATTAAAGCGAGAAATGACAGTCGTGCGAAACTGTCTTGCAAAAGAGAAAGAACTGACAGAGCGCATTGCGAAACATCGTATGGAAATTGAGAATTTAGAAGAAGGCAGTACGTACGGTGATTTAATGCATGAATGGGAAATGAAAAAAGCGCAAGTGCGCGAACAAGTGAAAAGGTGGGCTGCTTATGCGGCAGCAAAGACGGTGTTAACGAAAACGAAGCAATACTATCATGAGGTACATTTGCCTCGTATTTTACAAAAATCAGAAGAGTATTTCGTCTATTTAACGGGCGGGCGCTATAGTAAAATCTTTTCACCGTCAGAGGCGGAGCCGTTCATTGTTGAACGTAACGACGGTATACGTTTTTACAGTCATGAACTAAGCCAAGCGACAGCGGAGCAATTGTATTTATCGTTACGATTTGCATTAGCGAAAACATTTGAGCATGATTATCCATTTATTATTGACGATAGTTTCGTGCATTTTGATGTGGTAAGGACGAATCGAACGATTGAACTAATAAAGGAAATTGCGAAAGATAGACAAGTCATCTTCTTTACATGTCATGCGCATTTGTTAACGTATTTCACAGAAGAACGGATTATAAAATTAACGCATAAGCGTAAAGAAAATGAGTTGTAGTGTGCTATACTAAAAGTAACTGATTTGGTGGAGGAATTCGAATGAAAAAGAAAATTGCAGAATATGAAGTTGGTGAACAAGTCGATGTTTTCTTGTTAATTAAAACAGCGACAAAAGGTCTCGCAAGTAATGGAAAGCCGTTTTTAACAGTAATTTTACAAGATCCAAGTGGAGATATTGAAGCGAAGCTATGGGATGTATCACCGGAAGTTGAGAAACAATATGTAGCAGAAACAATCGTTAAAGTAGCTGGAGATATTTTAAACTATAAAGGACGTATTCAATTACGTGTGAAACAAATTCGAGTTGCGAATGAAAATGAAGTAACAGATATTTCGGACTTCGTAGAAAAAGCACCAGTGAAAAAAGAAGATATGGTTGAGAAAATTACGCAATACATATTTGAAATGAGAAACCCGAACATTCAGCGTCTAACAAGACATTTATTAAATAAGCATCAAAATGAGTTTTTAGAATATCCAGCAGCGACGAAAAATCATCACGAGTTCGTATCTGGACTAGCTTATCACGTTGTATCGATGCTAGATTTAGCAAAAGCTATCTCGGCTCTATACCCATCGTTAGATAAAGACTTACTATATGCAGGCGTTATTTTACATGATCTTGGTAAAGTAATTGAGCTATCTGGTCCAATTTCTACAACGTATACGTTAGAAGGAAATTTACTAGGCCACATTTCTATCATGGTGAACGAAATTGGGAAAGCAGCAGACGAATTGCAAATTGATGCAGAAGAAGTATTAATCTTGCAGCACATCGTCCTTTCTCACCACGGAAAAGCAGAATGGGGTAGCCCAAAACCACCATTAGTAAAAGAAGCAGAAATTCTGCACTACATCGACAACTTAGATGCAAAAATGAACATGATGGACCGCGCATTAGGACGTACAAAACCAGGTGAATACACAGAGCGTGTCTTCGCACTTGATAATCGTTCATTCTATAAACCGACGTTCCATAATTAAGATTGTAAATAGAATGGCCTCATTAAGCGTTAAAAGCTTAGTGAGGCTGTTTTTGTATTAAAAATTAAATGAAATAGTTAAGAAGTACGCATGGGGTTAACGAAGAACGATTAAAACATATCTCACCACTAGAATGGGAGCATATCAACTTTAATATGGCAGATACTTAGAATCGCTTCAGCCTGTACAATAGGCCTAAAAATAAGAGTTGAAATTTGTTTAGCATATATTTTGGTTAAAAGGTGGGAGGGATCCCTATATAAAAAAGACACCCTAAGGTGCCTTTCCTCGACTAGATCGGAGTACCGCCAGCATTTCAGAAAAAATACAATAAGCTGTCCATATGGGCAGCTTATTTACATAATTCTCGTTCTCGGAAGTTGATCTTGTAGCGTTCTTTCTCGTAATTCACTATGTTTTCCAAAGAAAATAGTGAAAGGCAAGGCGCTGAATACATTTACAAAATGACAAAACTGTAAGAATACACGAATGTTTGTAAGAAAGTTCGATGTTTTCCTTTTTCTTTTTTTATTATAGTGAAAAAGAAGAACGAAATATTCTCTTATGTAGGAAAGGAAGATAATAATGATTGATCTATTAAATAAATGGATGTTAGAAAGTACAGGCAATTTCAATATCGTTGTAGGACTTACAGCACTTCTATTTTTGGGTTCAGTAATTGCACTTATTATTATTTACAAAAAAATTGGTAAACCATATGAAAGAACAAATGCTATTTATTTAAAAATTACTTCTCGTATGTTTACTATTCAGATTCTAATGAATGCTATATTTATTTCTTTAGTTGGTAAAGATATTGAGAATTTCCGTCAAATCTTTATATTATTTGAAGCTTTTGTATTCTTTATTGGAGCTATTTATTCGTTTAAATTATATAAACAGGAATGCAAATAATTCACTTATAAGAAACAATAAAAAATGTAAACTTTTCATTTTTAGTTAACTGTATATTCTATACATATGGGGTTAACATAACGTCTCATTATGAGGAGTCAATCTATCTAGAAACCTAGAAAAGCCCCTTCAGATTTTCTCAAGGGGCTTTTCGTTCATATAATCAGTGTTATCGGTAGTTAGGTCTCTTTAGTTGAATGGGAATATTTTGATCCAGTAGAAGAACGCAAAACCTCCAGCTACAAATAAAGCAGCTAAAATGAATGTTATTAGAGGTATTTTATTTTTCATACTTCCCTCCCTTTTTTCCTAATTGTACCATTTAGAGGAAGTGATATGTTGTATAATTTTGGTTGTATATGATATTCATGTAAGGTTAACATAACGTCTTATTATCGGTAGCAAGGACAAGGAGGAACCCCTATTTTCACAAGGGAACTTCCTTTTTTTTGTTTTATGGATCTATGCATTTTTTAATACATTCCTATCCTGGAGTGGCTTTAGAGTCCTCGTTTGTTGCTGAATTAGCTGAAAAACTGTACTTGCATACTCTTAGCGTGTTTTTTCAAAAATGCTGGCGATATCCTACATCCATCAACTTATGGATTTTATAATGTCCTCAAACCAAGAACCTCGCGTGTTTTTAGTCCAAGAACGTTAGTTATTAGATCTTAAAAGAACAGCCCTTCAAAATAAGGGATAGCACTAACAAAATCTATATTTTCTAGTTTATGGGAAATGTTTATTGTGATAAAACATCAGAAAAATCAAATAACATAAAGGAGATAAGGAATATGAACATATTAGAAAAAATTAAAGAAAACGTTTCAAAGGTTATTGTAGGAAAGGAAGGAGTAATTGATTTAGCGATGATTGCATTAGTTGCAAATGGACATGTTTTATTAGAAGACGTACCAGGAACAGGGAAAACAACATTAGCCAAAACTCTTGCGAAAAGTATTGATGGGGCTTTTTAGCGTGTTCAATTTACATCGGATACGTTGCCGGGTGATGTAGTAGGATTAGAATACTTCGATATGAAAGAAAGTGATTTTAAAACGAGTAGGCTATGCACCAGAAGATCTTCTCTGAGTTAGTATCTCTCATTTGTGGTAGGAAGAAAAATAATATAACTCCTCATCGCCATCAGATTAAGAATTTCATTATTCTCCAAAACGACAAAAGTACACTGAATTCTCATAAACAACCAACTGTGGTGAGATAAAATTTTTGTTTTGGGGCATGGGGAGCCTGGAGTCTTTAGCTTGATAGTGATGTGACGCTATCCCACATAGAGATTAATGATTTTACACCCTAAATGTTATTTAACTAAAAAAATATCTCAAATTCGAGATTTTTCGCTTGCTTTTTAATCACTTGAGTTGTAAAGTGATAGTAACGAAAGCAAATGAGTCATATGAAAAACATACACTCAGTTGTTTTCGTCTTACACAGTAAAATAATGTATGAATGAATTCAATGCAGCTTATTTAGTAAAAACTACGACTAAGTTATAAAAACATAATGAGAATAAATTGAAAAGCTAAGAAGCATATTATTTTTTTGGTTATCACTTGACTAGTAAAATGAAACGGAGGAATGACCGATGTATGAAATTAAAGGGCATCATCACATTTCAATGGTTACGAAAAACGCAAATGAAAATAATCACTTTTATAAAAACGTGCTTGGTTTACGTCGTGTGAAAATGACGGTAAATCAAGACGATCCGTCAATGTATCACTTATTTTACGGAGATAAGACAGGAAGCCCAGGTACGGAGCTATCATTTTTTGAAATTCCTTTAGTAGGAAAAACATATCGTGGTACGAATGCGATTACTCGAATTGGATTACTCGTTCCGTCAGAGGACAGTTTGCAATACTGGAAAGAACGATTTGAGGAATTTGGTGTGGAACATAGTGAAATGACAACATATGCAAATCGTCCTGCTTTGAAATTTGAGGATTTTGAAGGACTTCGTTTCGTACTACTCGTTTCAAACGGCGAAAAAGTGAAGCATTGGGAAACGTGGGAGAAATCAGAAGTTCCTGCAAAGCATCAAATTCAAGGAATGGGTGCTGTGGAAATGACAGTGCGTAGACTTGATAAAATGGCGAGTACACTTACAGAAATGTTTGGTTACACAGAGGTTAGCCGAAATGATGAAGAAGCAATTTTTCAGTCTATAAAAGGAGAGGCCTTTGGAGAAATCGTTGTGAAATATTTAGATGGTCCTTCTGAAAAGCCGGGCCGCGGTAGTATTCATCATTTAGCAATTCGTGTGAAAAACGATGCAGAGCTTGCCTATTGGGAAGAACAGGTGAAACAAAGAGGCTTCCATTCTTCAGGAATCATCGACCGTTTCTATTTTAAAAGCTTATATTTCCGTGAATCAAACGGAATTCTATTTGAAATTGCGACAGATGGACCAGGATTTACAGTTGATGGAGATGTGGAGCATTTAGGAGAAAAACTTGATTTACCACCATTCTTAGAAGATCAGCGAGCAGAAATTGAAGCAAATTTAGCTCCGATTGAAGAGAAGTAATAGAAGAAAAAATACAAATTTAATATATAAATGAAAACCATTGGAGGAATAGAAAATGAACCAATTAAAAGGAATTCACCACGTTACAGCGATTACAAGTAGTGCAGAAAAGAACTATGAATTTTTCACTCATGTTTTAGGAATGCGTTTAGTTAAAAAAACGGTAAACCAAGATGATATTCAAACGTACCATTTATTCTTTGCAGATGATAAAGGTAGTGCCGGAACAGATATGACATTCTTTGACTTCCCAGGTGTTCCAAAAGGAGTACACGGTACAAATGAAATTTCAAAAACTTCATTCCGTGTTCCAACGGATGCAGCATTATCATATTGGGTGAAACGCTTTGATCGTCTTGAAGTGGAACATACAGGAATTAAAGAGCAATTTGGTAAGAAAACTCTTTCTTTCGTTGATTTTGATGATCAACACTATCAATTAATCTCGGATGAAGTTGATAAAGGGGTAGAATCAGGTACACCATGGCAAAACGGGCCAGTGCCATTAGACTATGCAATTACTGGTTTAGGACCTGTATTTATTCGTATCGCAAACTTTAGTTTCTTTAAAGAAGTGTTAGAAAAAGTTCTATTATTTAAAGAGATTGCTCAAGAAGGAGAATTCTATTTATTTGAAGTGAATGAAGGTGGAAACGGTGCATCTGTCATTGTAGAACATAATACAGTTCTTCCTGAAGCACAACAAGGTTTTGGTACAGTTCACCATGCTGCATTCCGTGTAGAAGATCGCGCTGTATTAGAAGAATGGATTGAAAGAATAGGTAGCGTTGGTCTCCCTTCATCTGGTTATGTAAATCGTCACTTCTTCGAGTCATTATACGCAAGAGTTGCACCGCAAATTTTATTTGAATTCGCAACAGACGGTCCTGGTTTTATGGGAGATGAGCCATACGAAACACTTGGAGAAAAATTATCTTTACCTCCATTCCTAGAGCCAAAACGTGAAGAAATTGAAAAATTAGTTCGTCCAATTGATACAGTGAGAAGTACAAAGGAATTTATTAAAGAGTAAAAATAGAGATAATAAGTAGGAGAGCAAGTAGTTTTAGCGAATAGCTGAAATTGCTTGCTTTTTTATTGGTCGATAAAAATTCTGATAATTATTTCTCAAGTTTTGTAATAGGAAATGTTTAGTATAATAACAATAAAATATTAAAAATTCTGATAATAATTTTTCAATACATGCTAATGGGCGATGATATACAATTTGAATAATTGTATAAATATCCCAAATTTATAAATTGGGGCAAGGGGGACGCGAGGTATGGGAGCAGATGTAGTAACGAAGGAGCAAATGAAACATTTTTTAGATGATTGGTATCGTGTAATGTTGCAGCAACATATAGAGAAAGCTACAGAAATGAAAGAGGAGATTGATAGTAAGATTAGTGGTTTGGAAGTGGATCAAGATGTATCGCTTTATCATGCGTTATTGAAATTCAGATATGATGCATTAGTTGATTGGATTGCAGTTAGAGAAGATAGTTTTGATAAAGTAGAATCTTTCGAAATTCCGACAGAAGGCTTTCTAGCGTATTACTATCACTTCTTTAAAGGATTTCATTGTACATTAATTTCAAATTATAACGAAGCGAAAGAACAGTATGAAAAAGCTGAGAAGTTATTGAAATATATTGCAGATCCGATAGAGCATGCAGAGTTTAATTATCGGATGGGGAACTTTCATTATCATTCCTATCAACAAATTAATGCGATTGATTATTTGAAAAAGGCAAAAGAAGATTTTATGAAGCAATCAGGATATGAGATTAATTTTGCCTTATGTGAGAATATTTTAGGGTTATGCTATGTTGATTTAAATCAATTTGAGTTAGCAGAGGAGATATTTAATAATTCATTAAATGTTTTTCAACAAATTAATCATGAAAAATATATTTTAATGGTTAGAAATAACTTAGGGTTGCTATATGCAAATCAGAATTTATCTGAGTTAGCCATTCGCCATTTATCCGAAGTAACAAAGAAAGCTCCTAATCATTTTAGGGCACTGTACTTGGAGGCTGATGAATATTTAAAAATAAAAGAATTTGAAAAAGCGAGTGCCATAATAAGTAAAGGATTGCATATTTGTAATCAGTTGAAGAATCAAGAATATCAATACCGATTCATGGTTTTAAATGAAATGAATACAAATATTGATGCATTAGAAGAGGTTGTTATAGCAGGTATTTCTTACTTTGAAAGAGAAGAGTTATTTGACTGTATTCAGGAATATACAGAACGCTTAGCAGATAAATTTTATGATATAAACAATCATGAAAAGGCTAGTAAATATTATCGTATGAGTAAAGAAGCGAGGCAAAAACAGATGACAAAAGGGGCGTTAAAGTAATGAAAAAAATTGTGTTAACAGTAATTGGATTTGCATTTACTTTCTCAGTTTTAGGTTCCCATGATTTTAATGCTATTGCTCTTAATAAGGGAGATACAGGTGGAGCGCCAGCAGGACCAGAGTATTCTGGTTTTAATAAGGGAGATACAGGTGGAGCACCAGCAAGACCAGACTACGTTAACATTGGAGACACGGGTGGAGCACCTGCAGATAATAGAGGCGACGGCGGCGGAGTAAGCCAACTATAATAAAAATAAAGAAGGGACTTCATATGGAAGTCCCTTCTTTATTTTTTGGCCATGCAGAGAAAAGAATTGACTTACTTTTAATATGTAACTATAATAGTTACAAAGTAACCATCAGTAATAGAGATGAGTTATATTTTTTTTATATAATTGTAACTGATTCAGTTACAATTAAAAATCAATCATAAAACAACCAAAAAATGTAAAAACTTTAAATAGCAACATGAGAAAGGAGACGGAAATTTTGAAACGGTTTAAGTTTTATATGATTAGCGGTATTGTGCTCGTTTTGTTAGTAGTATGTAACTTCGTCGATAAGCCGATTGCGAAGGTTAGAGAAGTGAAAGATACTGTTATGATGAAGCTGAATACGAAAGAGAGTATGGCACAGATTGATGGGCAGACGATTTACTTTAAGCAAATTGGTGAGGGGAAGCCGCCTTTACTTATGCTTCATGGATTTGGTGGTTCTTCAGATGGGTTTAGTGATATATATCCGGAACTTGCGAGAGATCATACGATTATTGCAGTTGATATTTTAGGATTTGGGCGTTCTTCTAAGCCGGTTGATTTTCAGTATTCGTTTCCTGCGCAAGTAAATTTATATTATAAGTTAATGAAGAAGCTCGGATACGATCAGTTTGCGGTACTTGGTCATTCGATGGGGGGAGAGATGTCCCTTAATTTAGCGTATTTATATCCGGACGCAGTGACACATCTCGTTTTGGCGGATTCTACAGGAATCGAGTCTTTCCAGCAAAAAGAAAGTTATGAAGTGTCGCCCCTATCAACGGATCTTCAAACAGTAACAGAGATTACGGATTATAATAAAAATGAAGTGAAAAATAGTCGTGATGATAAAGAGCATTACGATCAGCTTACGAAAATGAGAGAGCGCCGCATTGCGATGGAGGCCGATAAAATTAAAGTACCGACTTTAATTATATGGGGACGACATGATAAGAGCGTTTCTTGGAAAAACGGTGAGCTGTATCATCAGTTATTTACAAATAGTACATTTCATATTATTGAAAAAGGATACCATGCTCCGTTCCGCCAAGAGCCAATCGAATTTATGGAATATGTACAAGCATTTTTCTCAAAGCATCCACAATAAAAAGTTTTTAAGCATAAATCCACTTCTTTCCTCATACAGTGAAACTAATAAGGCTTGTCTAAAGAAAGGAATGAAGTGATTTGGAAATTTTACCATGGTGGGTTTATCTTGTAATTGTTGGGATTGTACTAAGTGGCTACATGGTTTTATATACTTCAAAAAAAGAGCAAGAGATGGATAATGAGTTTATTGAAAAAGAAGGCGAAGTATATATGAAACGTTTAGAAGAAGAGCGTGAGAAACGTAATCAGGATAGTGATAAGGATTCGGTATTACTTTAATAGAAACTTTTGAAGAAGAGAAAAGAGTTTAGTTTCTCTTCTTTTTATTGTTCGGGAAATTATTATAGAAGAAAAATATAAAAAATTTGCATGACATAAAGTGCGCAATGGCTCTATGTTAAGGTGTAACGCATAAGTTGCGTAGGTTATGCAACGATAACTAGCTTTACTCTTCATCATTTGTTTGACCATACTAGGCGTAGAGAGGTGATAAACACAGTATGATTTTTAGCGAGCGTTTAAAAGAAGAAAGGGAAAAAAGAAATTGGTCGCAAAATGATTTGGCTGAAAAACTTCATGTAAGTAGGCAGTCTGTTTCGAAATGGGAAACAGGAAAGAACTATCCGAGCATTGAAATTATTATTCATTTAAGCGATCTGTTCGGTATTACGATTGATGAGTTATTGAGGAGTGATGAAGAGTTGACACAGAAAGTTATTGAAGATAGTAAGCAATTGGCATATCCAAAATGGAAGGTGTTTTTTGATAGTTTATTTATAATGGGCGTATTTTTGTTTGTTACAAAAATCGTTGTGTGGATGTTAAATAAGTTTGCAGGAGCGAGCATTACAATTGTAGCAGACGCACCGTATATGATGAACTTTCTACCTCTTATATTAATGATCGTAGGTGGCACGGTTTCTGATAAGTTGAAGAAAAGATATAAATAGAGGAAAGGTTTGAAAGAAATTCCCTACACTAGCTGTTCTTTTCATATAAATTGTGTACTATAAAGGATAGGATGATATAAAGAAGGGGACATTTAGAATGGAATTTCATGAACAAAAGATTTTGCCAGCAGTGAGGCAAATTAAAGACTTGGAAAAGCTATTACATAGTTCGTATGAATATATTGTTATTTTAGATATTCATGTTGGTCAATTGAAGAGTGTTGTTTCACTCGCGAAGCAACACGGTAAAAAGGTGTTTTTACATGTTGATTTGATCCATGGGTTACAAAGTGATGGGCATGCGACGGAGTTTTTATGCCAAGAATATAAACCGTACGGGTTATTGTCAACAAAGGCGAGCGTAATTATGAAGGCGAAGCAAAAGGGTGTCGTCTCCATTCAACGCATCTTTTTGATTGATTCTAGTGCGATGGAAAAGAGCTGTAATTTGTTAGAAAAGACGAAACCGGATTATATAGAGGTGCTTCCTGGTGCGCTAACGGATGTGATCGCTGAAGTGAAAGAGCGTACAGGTGTACCGATTTTAGCGGGTGGTTTTATTCGTACTGTGGAGGATGTTGAAAGAGCTTTACATGCTGGTGCGACAGCGATTACGACATCGAAAAAAGAATTATGGAAACATTACCAAAAAAAGTGACGAAAATGTGAAAAGATTCTGTTGACACCGCTTTCATTAACGGTTAACATTATAGACAAGTTAATAAACGTGACGGAGAAAAGAAGAGATCCACATTTCATTGTTTCTATATACTTTTATATAGAAGCGTGTAAGCTGTGGATCTTTTTCTTTTGAAAAAAACGAATGGCCATTCATTTTACCTCTATCACATTTGAAAGCATTTAAATTGATTGTGGAGGGATTTTATGTCAGCATTTTTAGGGGAATTAATAGGGACAGCGTTGTTAATCGTACTTGGTGGCGGCGTTTGTGCTGGTGTAAGTTTAAAGAAGTCGTTTGCGAAAGATTCTGGTTGGATTGTAATTACAATGGGCTGGGGCTTAGCGGTAGCGGTTGCAGCGTATGCGGTTGGATCAATTAGTGGGGCACATTTGAATCCAGCTTTAACGATAGGACTAGCATTTAAGGGAGCGTTCCCATGGAGTGACGTACCAGGTTATATCGCAGCACAAATGATTGGGGCAATTATCGGGGCAATTATCGTATATTTACACTATTTACCACATTGGAAAGAAACAGAAGATCCAGGAACAAAGTTAGGCGTATTTGCAACAGGTCCAGCAATTCCGAACACATTTGCAAACCTTTTAAGTGAAATGATTGGAACATTCGTTTTAGTATTTGGTATATTAGCAATTGGAGCAAATAAATTTGCAGATGGATTAAATCCATTTATCGTAGGTTTCTTAATTGTAAGTATTGGTTTATCATTAGGTGGAACAACAGGATACGCAATCAACCCGGCTCGTGATTTAGGTCCGCGTATTGCACACTTCTTCCTTCCGATTGCAGGAAAAGGCGGTTCAAACTGGAAGTATGCATGGATTCCAGTAGTTGGTCCGATTTTAGGTGGATCACTTGCAGGTTTATTCCATCAAGTTGTATTTGAAGGAAAACAAAATTCAGCACTTATTTATGTAATTATTGCAACTGTGGTTGTACTAGCAATCTCATATATGACAAGTAAAAAAAGTGGAAGCACTACAAATAATAGAAAAGTAGCATAGGGGGAAACCGATATGAAAAAATATATTCTTTCATTAGACCAAGGAACAACTAGCTCACGCGCAATTCTTTTCAATAAAGCAGGGGAAATCGTTCATTCAGCTCAAAAAGAATTTACGCAACATTTTCCAAAGCCAGGCTGGGTAGAACATAATGCACAAGAAATTTGGGGATCTATTTTAGCAGTTATCGCAACTTGCTTAAGTGAAGCGGATGTAAAACCAGAGCAAATCGCAGGTATCGGTATTACGAACCAACGTGAAACAGCGGTTGTATGGGATAAAACGACTGGTAAACCAATTTATAACGCAATCGTATGGCAATCTCGTCAAACAATGGAGATTTGTGATGAGTTAAAAGAAAAAGGTTATAGCGAAATGGTTCGTGAAAAAACAGGTCTTTTAATTGACGCATACTTCTCTGGTACGAAAGTAAAATGGATTTTAGATAACGTTGAAGGTGCAAGAGAAAAAGCAGAAAACGGTGAGTTATTATTCGGAACAATTGATACGTGGCTTGTATGGAAACTATCTGGTGGTAAAGCGCACGTAACAGACTACTCAAATGCATCACGTACATTAATGTTTAACATTCACGACTTACAGTGGGATGATGAGCTTCTAGACATGTTAACAGTACCAAAGAGCATGCTTCCTGAAGTACGTCCATCATCTGAAATATATGGTGAAACAATTGATTATCACTTCTTCGGTCAAAATATACCGATTGCAGGTGTAGCTGGTGACCAGCAAGCAGCATTATTTGGACAAGCTTGTTTCGGTGAAGGTATGGCGAAAAATACTTACGGAACTGGTTGCTTCATGTTAATGAACACAGGTGAAAAAGCAGTAGCTTCTGAGCACGGTCTATTAACAACAATTGCATGGGGTTTAGATGGTAAAGTAAACTACGCATTAGAAGGAAGTATTTTCGTAGCAGGTTCTGCAATTCAGTGGTTACGTGACGGAATGCGCATGTTTAAAGATGCAAGTGAGAGTGAAGTGTACGCATCACGCGTTGAATCAACTGATGGTGTATACGTTGTACCAGCATTCGTAGGACTCGGAACACCTTACTGGGATAGTGAAGTACGCGGCGCTATGTTTGGCGTAACACGCGGTACGACGAAAGAGCACTTCATTCGTGCGACGCTAGAATCTTTAGCATACCAAACGAAAGATGTACTTTGTGCAATGGAAGCAGATTCAGGTATCGAACTAAATACATTACGCGTTGATGGCGGAGCAGTTAAGAATAACTTCTTAATGAAGTTCCAAAGTGATATTTTAGAAGTTCCTGTAGAGCGTCCAGTGATCAATGAAACGACAGCTTTAGGTGCAGCATACTTAGCAGGTCTTGCGGTTGGATATTGGAAAAACCAAGATGAAATTAAAGCGCAGTGGCATATGGACAAACGCTTTGAACCAACGATGGAAGCGGAAACAAGCGAAGAGCTATATGCTGGATGGAAAAAAGCAATTGAAGCAACAAAAGCTTTCAAATAATCATAAACAGTGTTATAATGATGACAAGTTAATAATTCGGTAGGAGATTTGGAGAGACCACAACACGCTATAGAGGCGAAATCTATAGCGGAGTTCGTGGTCTCTTTTTTCGTTATCAAAGGGAGGAATTACCATGAAATTTTCAAGTAAACAACGTAAAGACGTATTAAACGGAGTAAATAAACAAGAGTTAGATGTGATCGTAATTGGTGGAGGTATTACTGGTTCTGGTATTGCATTAGATGGAGCAACACGCGGGTTATCAACAATTGTGTTTGAAATGCAGGACTTTGCAGCAGGTACATCAAGTCGTTCAACGAAACTTGTACACGGTGGTCTACGTTATTTAAAACAACTTGAAGTGAAAATGGTAGCAGAGGTGGGGAAAGAGCGTGCGATCGTATATGAGAACGGTCCCCATGTAACAACACCAGAGTGGATGTTACTTCCGTTCCATACAGGCGGTACGTTCGGATCATTTAGTACATCAATTGGTCTTCGTGTATACGACTTCTTAGCAGGTGTAAAACGAAGCGAGCGCAGAAAGATGTTTAACCGTGAAGAAACATTAAACAAAGAGCCTCTTGTAAAAAAAGAAGGATTAAAAGGCGGCGGTTACTACGTAGAATATCGTACAGATGATGCGCGTCTTACAATTGAAGTAATGAAAGAAGCAATTGAGCACGGCGCAAAAGCTGTTAACTACGCAAAAGTAGATAGTTTCTTATATAAAGATGGAAAAGTATGTGGTGTACGTGTAATCGATTTACTAGACGGTGAAGTATATGAAGTTTACGGTAAGAAAATTGTAAACGCAGCTGGTCCTTGGGTAGATACACTTCGTGAAAAAGATAACTCGAAAAAAGGAAAAGTACTTCAGTTATCAAAAGGTGTTCACTTAGTAATTGATCAAAAACGTTTCCCATTAGGTCAAGCAATTTACTTCGATACACCAGATAAACGTATGGTGTTCGCGATTCCTCGTGGCGGAAAAACATACGTAGGTACAACAGATACGTTCTATGATAAAGATGCAGCTGTACCACACATGACAACAGAAGATCGCACATACATTATTAATGCGATTAACTACATGTTCCCAAGCGTGAAAATTACGGAAAAAGATGTTGAATCAAGCTGGGCTGGTGTACGTCCATTAATTTATGAAGAAGGTAAAAATGCATCTGAAATTTCTCGTAAAGATGAAATTTGGACTTCTGAATCTGGTTTAATTACAATCGCTGGTGGTAAATTAACAGGATACCGCAAAATGGCTGAAATGGTAGTAGACTACGTAACAAACTTACTACAAAAAGAAGGTCATAGTGCATATCCGAAGAGTGACACGAAACATATGCCAATCTCTGGTGGACATGTAGATGGTTCACACGGATTCCCAGCATTCGTTGCGAAAAAAGCAGACGAAGGTACGAAATCTGGTTTAACGAAAGCGCAAGCAGAAGAGTTCGCGAAATTCTACGGCTCTAACGTTGACGTACTATTCGACTTAGCGAAAAAACATAAAGACGAAGCGAAAGAATATAACATGCCGCTTGACGTTCTAATCCCACTTGTATACGCAATGGATTACGAAATGACAGCAAAACCAGTAGACTTCTTCGTACGCCGCAGAGGTGCTGTATTCTTCAACATCCACTGGGTATACGAGTGGAAAGAAGCAGTAATCAACTACATGGCTGCGAAACTAGGCTGGAGCAAAGAAGAACAAATGAAATACACAGCAGAATTAGAAAAAGCATTAACAGACGCTGTAATTCCTGTAGATCAACAAGAGCAGGCAGCTGCGTTAGCTTAAAATAGAGAACCACCTGAAGGAGAGCCCTTTAGGTGGTTTTTCTCTTGACTAAAAATAAATAAAATGTGTTACAATGATGATAGAGTATATAGTATGGATTTTGCATAAAATAAAGAAGACAGAAGCCTGAGAAACTTCTGCCTTGTGTAACCTAACTTGCTATTGTGGTGGTAGTAGGTGCGGTTATAAGACAATTACATTAACGTTTTAGCCGAGAACCGCCCTTACCTTTTCCACGAAGCAGGGTGGTTCTCGCTTTTTTGTATACAGAAATTAGCCACGGACCGACGTATCTTCTACCGATGACAACGCCAGCTCCGGTTAGGATACCATACACTAATTTAATTACAAACATCGCGATCATATTATCACCTCCCCCCTTTTTTCAAAATGGAAGAGATGATTACCACACCTACTAGTTATAGCGTTAGTAAGTTACTTTTTAATTGTATTATTTTTCAAAATAAGGGACAAGACATATATGTAAAAATAAATGACTCATTCGTGTGTAAAGTGAGGGGGCGATGAGCAAATAAAGATTGATTTTACTCATAGTAAAGAAAAATTAAGAGTTCAAAAAACGGTATGGACATTGCTAACCGTTCTTTTTTTTATGAATGTATAAAACTTTTCCATAGAGTGCGGCGTCTAATATATGGGAAGGAGGAAATAGTGTGGATGAATTAACAGTAGAGATGTTTGAAATAGAAGATAAAGAGGACACCTTGATGATGATCAAGGTGTTTTTGTTATATGTAAAAAGAATTCACTATTTTGATTAAGTACAAACGTAAATAGATAGCAAAAGAGGGTTATGATAAATAACCCTCTTTTCGTGTTTAAATAAGTGCACTTGCTTTTATAGAAGTACATAATTCAGAACGAGAGATTGATTCAGCTAGTTGTTGTAAATAGGCGTATTCTTCCGCATCTTTTTCAGAAGTGTTAGGATCTAATAAATGAGAAGAAAGAAGTACATCAATTGTCAGTATATCCGAATCATGAGAAATGACTTTATACCCTGCAAATACAGGGTATTTTAAATCTTTTACTTTTTGAATCATCTGATGGAAATTCGTAACGTTTATATTGATTTTTGCTAATGGAAAGCATTTTTCGGTAGGATTCTCGATGGTCTTTCTAATTTTATAATCGTATACGTAGTAGTACTTTTCTTGCTGCTCAAGTGCTTGTAATTCCTTCGTTAATAAGTGGTATTTATCTGTAAGTCCAGTTGTGAGTGCATCGTTTTCTTCTCCAACTACTAATGTGAAAAGTGTTGGTGATGAAATTGAAATGGTGCGGACGTTTAAATCAATAAAAGTGGGGTTCAATTGTAAAATGGTATGTAATTTTTCGGTAGGAAACTCACCGTCATAAATAGCAATGAAATAATGATTCATTTTTCCACTCCTTATTTTTTCTAAAATGATATATTCTATTTTGAAGTTGTAAATCCTGCATAAAAAAGAAACACCTTGATTCGTATCAAGGTGTTGTAATAAGTTCAAAGCTCTCTGAAGCAGCCCCGAGTATAAAAGGACTAACCTCGCCAACGCTATAAAGTTGTAATTCATGCATAGCTCGCGTACAAGCAGTGTAAAACAATCTACGAACGCTCTCATCACTGTACACATCTTTAGAAGCATTATAAATAATAACAGCGTCAAATTCGATACCCTTCGCTAAGTAAGCCGGGATCACGACAATACCTTGCTCATACTCGGCGGAGTTACTTTTCACGAGTTTAATATTCTCGATATGATTAAGTGCTTCGTAGGCAGCGGCACTTTCAGCTGCGGATTTACATATAATTGCGATTGTATTATGCTGTTGTTTTTGAAGTTCAGCAACTTTGGAAGAAATACAGTCGTGCAGTTCGCTATCATTCGCTACTTTCGTTACTGTAGGCTTCTCACCGTCACGTTCAAATGCGTTAATGTTTTTTCCTTGCGGTACGAGAGCGCGTGTAAATTCAATAATCGGTTTTGTGGAACGATAGCTACGAGTTAAGTTGATGCCGTTCGTTTCATCGGGTCCGTATAAGCTAGTAAGTGTATTGAAGTTCACTGTTTCACTCGCATGGGCAAATATCGCTTGGTTAAAGTCTCCGAGCACTGTCATTTTTGCGGCAGGGAAGAGACGTTTTAAAAACTCGAACTGAAACGGAGAATAGTCTTGCGCTTCGTCTACGAGTACGTGTTTAATCGATCTATTCGTTTGGAAGCCTTCAATTAGTTCTTTTAAAAGTAAAAATGGAGTCGCATCCTCGTAATATAATTTTCCTTCATCAAGCATGTTCACAGTTAATGAGCAAATGTCGTCCCATTCTTTTGGCTTTTCTCCAGTAACCCATGATGCATCTGTGAAGAGTTGTTTATATATGCCTGTAAAATTGATGAAACGTAATGTTTGAACGCCTTTACGTAACGGCTTCAATTTTTTACGGACAATCATACGTCCAAGTACTTTCGTTTCTTTCTCATAATCATTAAAGGAGTTATCTTCAAACTCGCCTTTTTTCTGTAAGTATTTATAAGCTTTTTGATATTCATCTTTACTAAGTAATTCAATTTCTTCTTCTACCCATGGCTTTTTCAGTTCTGTTTTTTCGATTGCGTCTATTTGTTTGTTTAGCCAATCCGTTAACTTCTCGATTCTATTATGGAAGCGGAGGGAGGAATCCGTATTATAAAATTGCTCTGTAATTTCTTTAGCAGAGGCAATCAATTTCCCTCTAAATTTCATTCCTCTAAATAGCATGCCTGAAGATTCAAGAGATTGTCTGTACGCTCTAATCATCTCGAAAAATTGAGTAGATGCTTTAAATCGAATGCTCGCATTTCTCGTTTTATAAGCAGGGCTATTCGTTTCAGTTAGCATATATTCTAGTTGTTCATAAGGATCTTCAACATCAAACGATTTACTTAGTCTATGGTTTAAATATTCTTGGAATGTGACTTGCTGCATATTTTCTTCGCCGAGTTCTGGCAGTACGTTAGATACGTAACTGTTGAACATAGAGTTAGGGGAGAAGAGAATAATTTGGTCCGCTTTTAGCCATTCGCGATATTTATATAGTAAATAGGCAATACGTTGCAGGGCAGCTGACGTTTTACCACTACCAGCAGCTCCTTGCACGATAAGGAGTCGGCCTTCATCGTGACGAATAATTTCATTTTGCTCGCGCTGAATCGTAGCGACGATACTTTGCATATGTTTATTCGTACCTTTTCCAAGCGCCTGTTGCAGAATTTCATCGCCAATTGTAAGGCTCGTATCGAACATAGAATCAATCTCGCCATTTTGAATAATGTACTGTAATTTTTTCTCCACATTACCGCGAACTACGCCTCCTGGTGTTTTGTATTCAGCTGGTCCTGGTGGATAGTCGTAATAAACGCTCGAAATAGGTGCGCGCCAGTCGTATATGAGGAAGTTTTCTCCGCTAGCATCGGTAAGCGTAGCGACGCCGATATAAATTTCCTCTGCGGCAGGTTCACCTTCTTCTGTAAAATCAATGCGTCCGAAGTAAGGGGCTTTATGCATACGTCTTAGTGCAGCGAGTCGATTGAAAGTGTGCTTATGTGTAATTTGTGTTACAGCAAGGGACTGAGCTTGTTGCCTTAAGTTGATAACTGTTTCAAGATAATCATCAAAAGTATCAGTATTCACTTTCACGTCATCCCAGAAATGTTTACGAATATGGATTACTTCTGCCCGGCGTCTGCCAGTTTCGTTTTCCAGTTTATCAATTTGCTGCGTAATCGTTTCGATTACGGTATCCAATCTTTTTTGCTCTAGATCAAGTTTTTTGTTCATACGGTAGCACTCCTTTAAAAGTGAAAAATAGAGGTTGACTGAAGATGTGTTTTGGTGTACAATTAAGATACGGATAAATACGTTCTTTGCGTTTTATAAAATGTGTTTCTGTACTAATTTAACATAGTTTTTTCATTTAATCAATGATAATAAGATAAACCTTGGTTCCATGCTACGTGGATCAAGGTTTTTTTGTTTTTGTAGAGGGAGTCACGCTTGTTGTCGTTTTTTGTCGGTAAGTCGATATATTTCGAAAATCGCCGATATAATTCATTCAGAGGACCAACTATATAATTTCATTTACCGAATCTGGATATAACTCCCGAGAGAAGAGGGTATACAAAAAAGCTCAGGCCTAAGCCCGAGCTTTTTATTTCATTATTTCTTTTCTTCTTTTTTCTCGTCAGCTTTTTTCTCTTCGAAAAGATCTTTCAAATCTTTATCGTCAACTTTTACGTCAGCTTTTTTGATTTCTTTCATCATAAGATCGTTCATGAATGCGCCATCTTGCATTTTCTTCGCAATTAGTTCTTTTTTGATGTCAGCTTTAGATTGTTCGAATGATTTTTCTGGCTCTTTAATGTCTGTAACTTTAATGATGTGGTAACCGAATTGTGTTTTTACAGGTTCGCTTACTTCATCTTTTTTCAGTTTATAAGCAGCATCTTCGAATTCTTTAACCATTTTACCATGTTCGAAGAATCCTAAGTCTCCGCCTTTTTCTTTTGAACCAGTATCTTCAGAGTATTGTTTCGCTAACTCTTCGAAAGATTTACCTTGTCCAAGTTCTTCTTTAACTTTCTTCGCAGTAGCTTCATCTTTTACAAGAATGTGGCTTGCTTTAATTTCAGGTTTGTAGTTTTCTTTTAGTTCTTTATCAGTGATTGTTTTTTCAATTGCTTTTTCTTGAGCTAATTGAGCACGTAACATATTTTTAAATGTTTCTTCTTTCATACCTTGTTGTTTTAACAGTGTATCGAATTGATCACCAACTTGTTTTTTCGTTTCATCGAGCTTTTTATCTACTTCTTTGTCGTCTACTTTGTAGTTTTTGATAAGTACTTTTTCCATAACCATACCTTGTAAGACTTGGCTACCAGCTTTTTGCTTCATTTCATTGTAGAAATCTTCTTTCGTAATATCACCAGCTTTAGAAGTAACAACTTTGTCTGATGATGATGTTCCACATGCTGATAATGCGATTACACTTGTTGCGGCTAAGGCAAGCATAGCTTTCTTCATTCAATAAACACTCCTACTATTATGTATTTTTAATTTATCCTACACCAATGAACTTAAGTTCATAAGAGCCCGATTAAGTCTCACTGATACTTTTGCTTTTTATATTGTTAAAGCGCGCTTAACAGGGCTTACCGAGGCTGAGGATAAAGTTTTGATGGATGTTATTTGTTCTATAGTATAAGCAATATGTACAAAGTTTAATATATCATATTTCGACTCGTTTTCATATTGATAAAGAAAAATTAACCATATCGTGTCAGATTTTGAAAGTGTGCCATATTGGGCGGATGCCGCATATACAGAATAGAGGAGGGGATGGGGATGAATTCTCAACTTATTTTATTACTTGTACTGTTTATTTTATTGGTTATAGTAGGTATAATTTGCTTATAGAGGAAAAAAGTGAGGAAGGGGCTTTCCTTCCTCACTTTCCATGAAATATAATTTCTATATAACTAGAAATTAATAAAATTGTTATACATACATTAATAACCCGAAAGACACCGGGCTGGCGGCTCGCAGCTATTTGTTTTCGTTCACACAGTGTATGTGTCATGAAATTCGTGTAAAATATAACAAGAAGTGCGAATGCGACAAAAACAACTGTTATAAGTGTCATGAGGCGAGACCTCCTTTTGGCTAAAATACATATACTTTATATATTGTATCATACGATATTTTGTTCGTGTTATAAAATTCAGAAATAGAAGACTTTGTGTTAGAAAGTGAGGGAGAAAATGGACGTTGTTAGAAGATTAGAACAAGCTGAATACTACGTAGACCTACTATTTAAAATGATTGATGAAGAAAAGTGTCCATTTTATTCTTTAATCATAAAGAAAAAAGCCCGTAAAAAAGATATTGAACGTATACTGAAACTTTGTGAAACATTGAACGAACAATATGTAGCGGAGAAAGCAGAAGGCCTTTTATTGTTCGATGCGCTGTTAGATCAATTTGAAAAAGCGCTTCCACATCAGCTCGAAGTAAACGAAACTGCGGAAGCGCTAGCAAAACAAGGTTTATTTAACCCACTTATGAATGAATTCTTACGCATGAGTGCGAAAAAATAAATAGATTATTTCTTAACTAACTTCTGATCGGATTCCGTAAAATTCTCCTCAATATCTTCTAATGATTTCTCAAAAATATCGATGAAGTCTTGTCCGTAAATATTGCGCAAGATAGCAATCAGCTCGATATTTTCTGGGAACTTCCCATAAAAATTACGAAGTGCAAGAGCCCCATTAAACACTGAATTACTTTCAGGGTCATACTCCTCCATTAAGCGAAGTAGTAATTCTTCCCCTTTATCTGTAATTTCAATGTACGTATTTCGTTTATCATCTTCTTTTTTCGAGAATACAAGATAGCCGCGTTCCTCAAGCTTTTTCGAGAAGTTAAACGCCGTTGATACGTGCATAACTCCAAACTTAGCAATCTCAGAAATAGAAGCCCCTTTTAAATGATAAGCGATTGTTAAAATATGATGCTCATTAATATTTAAATCGTAAGGTTTAATCCACATTTGCCAATCTTTCTCTACACATTTCCATAACGCTTTCGATAATTGAGCAATGCGTTGGCTGAAAATCATCGCTTCTTTTACCGAGTAATCTTTTTCTCCACTTTTCATTTACTCACCCACTTTAACATTCTTTTTCATTACTATCTATTATGCCAGTAAAATAAAAATTAATAAAGTCTTTTTGTGAGAATTGTGAAAATTTTTTAAAAAAATGACATTCTATACAAATCATGCATAACTATGGAAGCGGTTTATGAGTCGTGAGTACATGTGTTGTCCTTACATGTTAACGGCTAACATATATTGTAAATGCATAAAAACACGGCATATCTATGTGATATGCCGTGTTAAGGTCAATTTATATAAAAAATATTTGTTATATGCAAAAACTAAGCAGGAATTTGTTTACGCTTTTTCTGGAACAGCTTCTTGTAGTTTCTCAATTGACTTTTGAATGTCCAAAATTTCTTTTTCAATATGGCGCTTGTTTTGAGAAATATCTTGTTTCCAGTTAGAAAGCGTGTCTTGCATGTCGTCTTTTAATTCTTGAAACACTTCTTTACCTTCTGAAGCAGTTTCAACGATTTGACGCTTTAATAACTTTGTATCAGCTGTAATATCAGCTAAAGTCTTTTTAATATCATTTCCTTTTTCTTTTAACTTGCCGCGCATGGCTTTGCCAGAAGAAGGAGTAGAGAAAAGAACTGCTAATCCAGCAACTGCTCCGCCGCAAAGGACACCTGTAATAAAGGATTTAGCTTTTGACATAAAAAGAGACCTCCTTATTTTTCGTTCGTATTCATGATGTGAAATAGTATGCATATCTTTAAAACAAGAGAAAGAAAAGAGAACTTTTCCTTCTTGTAAGTGCGCTATGCACAGAAAAGTATACCCCGGTATATGGAGTGAAGAAACAAGCCTTGCAATATGTAATTACTTCGGGGAATTGGCTTGTTTTATGTATTACGTCTTCTTATAGTGTCACTATTTCACACTATTTGCAATTGTGTTTGCGATGTTTTGTAAATTTTCCATTGTATATTCATTTTGGTGTGATTTCCAAACGGCACCGAAACCATCGTTTTCACCGTAGCGTGGAATTAAATGAAGGTGGAAGTGGAACACAGTTTGTCCAGCTTTTTCACCGTTATTGTTAAGTAGGTTAAAGCCAACTGGATTAAACTCTGCTTTAATCGCATTTGCGATTTTTGGAACGACAGAAAAAATGTGTGATGCGATTTCTGGCGTTAACGCAAAAATGTCTTGTTTGTGAACTTTTGGAATAACAAGAGTATGTCCTTTTGTTACTTGACTAATATCTAAAAATGCAAGCACATGTTCATCTTCGTATACTTTTGAGCAAGGGATTTGCCCGTCAATGATTTTACAAAAAATACAATTGTCTGCTGTATGATTCATTGATCTCATCCTTTCAAATATCCTTAGCCGTATTTTACCATAATTACATAAGAGAACAAACACGAAAAACAGGAAGCTGAGTCAGCTTCCTGTTTTCTGAAGAGGGATTGAAAAAGCATTATCGTAATTTACGTTTCGCAGACACCCCATTTATTTAAGAAATGCATGGTAAATCGGCTAAAGTTTCTGCCGTAGACACCCCATTTTCAAGTGAAATGAATTGCAATCTTTTTAAAATGAAATTGTTTATTTTTTAAAACAGTATATGCTCTTTCGGAGACACCCCGTTTCGAAAATGAAACAAATAATCTGGTTATGTGTAAATTTCATTGTCCAACATGGACACCCCATTTCATGATGACTTCACTATGTTGTTATACTCATCAATTGGCGGTTGCTTTTTCAATGTGTTCCTTCTTCACTAATTATGATGTCCGCTTTCGTAAAAATATATGCTAACAAATTTAAATTTTTTTTGAACACATCGATACTATGTAGTACAGCGCAATTTTTGGTAAGATGAATATAGAATGAATACTAATGAAGAAAGTGGTGTCGTATGAGCGAGTTATTGCGTGTAGAAAATGTTACAGGAGGATATACGAAACGACCTGTATTAAAAGACGTTTCGTTCTCTGTTAATAAAGGCGAACTTGTCGGCTTAATCGGTTTAAATGGAGCTGGTAAAAGTACGACGATTAAACATATTATCGGTTTAATGGAACCGAAAAAAGGAACTGTCACAATTAATGGGAAAACAATTCGTGATGATATGACAGCGTACCGTTCTAGCTTTTCATTCATTCCAGAAACACCGGTATTATATGATGAGCTAACGCTAGAAGAGCATTTGAAATTAACAGCGATGGCGTACGGTGTCGATGAAAAACAGTACGAAGAACGTGTAGGACAACTATTACAAGAATTTCGTATGAAAAATCGTTTAAAATGGTTTCCATCTCATTTCTCAAAAGGGATGAAACAAAAGGTAATGATTATGAGTGCATTTTTAGTGGAGCCATCTCTTTACATAGTAGACGAACCTTTCGTTGGACTGGATCCGTTAGCAATTCAATCTCTACTTCAAATGATGGATCAAATGAAAAAGAGCGGCGCAGGTATTTTAATGAGTACACATATTTTAGCGACGGCAGAACGTTATTGTGATTCGTTCATTATTTTACATCAAGGCGAAGTAAGAGCGATGGGAACATTATCTGAACTGCAATCACAGTTTAATATGCCAGGTGCAACGTTAGATGATATTTATATTGCCTTAACAAAGGAAGAAGATTATGAATAGTACAGCATTATGGAAAGAACGATTTCGTCACTTTCTAAAAGAAGTTCGTACATATAGTAAATACGTATTTAACGATCATTTGAAATTTATTTTCGTGTTTATCATCGGTGCGGGAGCGTATTATTACCAACAATGGTTACAAACGTTAACACCTTCGTTTCCAACTGCGCTCGTGATGGCAGTGTTAATTGGACTAGTTTTAACAGCTGGATCAATGCAAACGTTATTAAAAGAAGCAGACCTTGTTTACTTACTGCCAGTTGAAGAGAAGCTAAAGCCTTACTTCACAAAGGCCTTTCTCTTTACGTTTATGATTCAGTTATACATAATCGCAATCGTAGCAGCTGCGCTTGCCCCGTTATACTTCCAGCAAATGAAGCAAACAGGAGCGGCTTACATATGGATTGTAATCGCGTTTGTTATTGTGAAAGCTTGGAATTTATTTATAGCGTGGGAAAAGTCCTTTTTAACAGATCAAAATGTACAAAAGGCGGATTGGTTCATACGTTTTATCTTAAACGGTTTATTTGTATATTTCCTTGTAGAACGTACTTCAGTTCTTTTTATTGGCGGAATTGTTCTATTCATGGTGTTATACCTTGCTATCATGCATCAAATGGTGAAAGGGAAGCCACTGAACTGGGAGTATTTAATTTCTGAAGAAGGTAAAAAGATGATGTTACTGTACCGCATTGCGAATATGTTCGTTGATGTACCAGCATTAAAAGAGAGAGTATCCCGCAAGAAATGGCTTGATTTCATTCTTTCGATAATCGGCGAAAAGCGTACATATTTATACTTATATACGAGAACATTTTTAAGATCAGGTAACTATTTTGGATTATATGTGCGTTTGCTCGCTCTTGGAGGAGTTATTCTTTACTTCATTCCATTTTTATATGGACGATTCATCGTGAGTTTTATCTTCCTATACTTAATCGGCTATCAGCTATTAACTTTATGGAAACATCACCGCATGAAAATTTGGCTTGATTTGTATCCAGTAAAGGTAGATGAAAAGAAGAAAGATTTTCTTACTTTATTAAACGCGATTCTAATCATCGGGAGCGTAATCTTTACAGTTATATTTGCACTAGCAACGAAAGATTTCATGATGACAGGAATTTTACTTATCGTAAGCATATTATTTAGTATCGGTTTCGTTTACCAATACGGGGCGAAGCGCATTGAGCGTTTAAATTGAAAGGAATGAACCTATGATTACATATGAAGAGAAGGTTATAAAAGAATTGGAGCAGTGGAAAGCTACATTCATGAAAGATTCTTCTATGATGACACGGTTCTCCAAAAAAGTGCAGACGAAAGTACAACAGCTCATTCCGGCGAAAGTACAAAAGGTGTTAACAGAGACGATTCGTATGATGGTGCAAACGATCAGCGCCGGATCAAACTTTATAAAGCCGAAATTAAAAGAGACGACATGGTCACTGCAAAGACGTGACGATGAAGTACGCAAAAAAATGGATGAGTACAAAAAAATAGCAGCGGCGGAAGGGGCTGGGACTGGAGCTGGTGGTATTCTCCTTGGCCTTGCTGACTTTCCGCTTTTACTCGGCATTAAAATTAAATTTTTATTCGATGCAGCAACGTTGTACGGATTTGATACGAGTAACAAAGAAGAGCGCCTTTTTATCCTTCACGTTTTCCAACTCGCCTTTTCAAGTGATGATCATCGAAAAGAAATATGGAAAGCCATCGAAACGTGGGATACAGAAGAAGAAAATCATATGGACTGGGAAAAGTTCCAAACAGAGTACCGAGACTATATCGATTTAGCAAAAATGCTTCAGCTCGTACCGATAATCGGTGCCCCGGTCGGCGCATATGCGAACTATCAATTACTGCAAAGACTTGGAGAAGTGACGATGAATTGTTATCGTATGCGATTGTTGAATAGGGATTAAAAAGAAGGCGTCCTACATGTGTAATGTAGGACGCCTTTTCTTAGAAGCCAAGTCCACTATAGCTAGCTCCAACTATAATTAATACGATAAAGAGTACAATGATGAATGGAAATCCGCTCTTACCAGCTTGTCCAGCTTCACCGCCGCCAGTTCCGCCGCTACCGCCGCTACCGCCTTTACCACCAAGTCCCATATGAACATCCTCCTTATTGTTATATATTGCTTTTACTTTATGTTTTTCTACATTTACCAATAACCCCCCTTCTAAAGTGCTAACTAACTTGAAAATCATTTCGTTTCATTTTATAATTTACTTACCGACCGGTAAGTAAAAACAAGTGAGGTACAGTATGACAAAGAATTTACAAACATCGCAGAACATTGTAGAGGCGTCATTTAAACTTATGGCAGAGCACGGTATTGAGAAAATGAGCCTTTCCATGATTGCGAAAGAGGTAGGTATTTCAAAACCGGCCATTTACTATCATTTTTCTTCTAAAGAAGCGTTAGTAGATTTTTTATTTGAAGAAATTTTTTCTGGGTATCATTTCTCTTCTTACTTCGATAAAGATCAATATACGAAAGAAAATTTTGCAAAAAAGTTAATTGCAGATGGTTTACATATGTTGTCTGAGTATGAAGGACAAGAAGGTATATTACGCGTCATAAATGAATTTATCGTAACTGCGGCGCGAAATGAAAAGTATCAGAAACGTTTATTTGAAATACAAGAAGAGTTTTTAAATGGCTTTCATGATTTATTAAAGCAAGGTGTAGAACTTGACGTTGTGTCACAACATGCAACAGAAGAGAATGCTCATACGTTAGCGCTCGTTATCGATAATATGAGCAACTACATGTTAATGGGATTCCAGTTAAAGTATAAAGAAATTTGGATTCGAAATGTGAAAAACGTCATAAAGGAGGAGTAAAAGTGAAAATGCAAAAAAACTGGTGGCTCGGTTTTCTTGGATTCATTGGAGTGTATAAAATTCCAGGTATGATAGAGGCTTTTCAGGCGGATGGAAGTTGGCTGAAGTTAATCGGTTTCATTTGGTTACTTTGGTTCGGATATTTTATTCCAGAGAAGAAAGATAATTAAATTTCAATTTTCTGTAAAGTTATGTAAAATATAGATTGAGAGTATTCATATATTAGATTACTAGATTTGGAGTGGTTACATGGATCCATTGAAAAATGAAATTCACCCTGACATGGTCAAGGTGTGGAAAACGCGTTCCTTAATTGAGTTAGGAATTAGTATTATCGTCATTTTGGCATATCTTTTCTTTATGATTAAGTTTAATTGGTGGGCTTGGATTTTTTATGTGCTCATCGGATTAACAATTGTATATACGCCGCTTGATTACTTTACATTCCCGAAATTGCGTCAACGTTACTATAGCTACCAACTAAATGAAGAAGAACTTGAAATTCAGCACGGTCTTTTCGTCGTAAAACGTGTATTAGTACCGATGATTCGTGTGCAGCACGTTACAATTGAACAAGGGCCAATTATGAGGAAATACGGATTAGCAGAATTACACATTTCAACAGCGGCGACTTCTCATAGTATCCCAGGTTTAACGATGTATGAGGCAGAAATGTTGAAAACGAAAATCGCAGAATTAGCGAAAGTGAGTGATGAGGATGTATAAGAGGCAGCATCCAATCACGATGTTATTAGAATTAAAAATAACAGATTTTATACCATTTATTATTTTTCTTTTTAGTTTAAAAGGAAAATTTCCATTTTGGTATTTAGTTCCTATCGGTTTTGCGGTAATCACGATTGTTTCAGCTATCGTAGGCTGGTACTACAAAGTATATTGGGTCGAAAATAACGTATTACATATTAAAGAAGGGCTCTTTGTGAAGAAGGAGAGCTACTTAAATAAAGAACGTGTTCAAACGATTAATACAAGTTCAGGCATGCTGTACCAAGTGTTAGGACTAAAGAAAATTAAAATTGAAACAGCTGGCGGAGGAAATGAGCCGGAAGTTAGTTTAGCTGGTATTACGGTAGAAGAGGCAACAAAGCTTATTACAATGTTAAATGAGCCAACCTCGGTAGTAAAAGTAGAAGAAACATCAGAAGAAGTAGTACAAAAAGAAATTATTACAGAGGAAAAACAAACGACAGAGTACAAGTTAACGTGGAAAGAGATTTTAATAGCGTCTGTTACATCTGGTCAATTTGGATTATTATTCTCTTTAATATTTTTCGTTTATAACCAAGTGGACGAGTATATTCCGAAATGGATCAAAAATAGCGTAGAGTCTTATGTTATGGATCATGATATATATGGCTGGATTTACATGGTAGCTATTTTACTTGTCGTTTCTTGGATTATATCTACAATTGGATATGCGTTAAAACATGGGGATTTCACAGTCAATCGAAAAAATGATGAAGTCCGTATTTCGCAAGGATTACTGGAGAAAAAAGAACTCGTATTAAAGTTACACCGCATTCAAGGTATTACGATAAAAGAAGGTATATTACGCCAACCATTCGGTTATTGTGCTGTGCAAGTAGAAGTCATTCAAAGTGAAGGAAAAGAAGAAAAAGTTACGCTACATCCTATCATTCGAAAAGATCGCGTGCAACAGTTACTCACGCATTTACAATTACCATATGAACTGAATACAAATATTATTTCATTACCAAAAGCAGCATTGCGGCGCTATCTCATTGATAGTTTCATCTTCTTCGCCATGCTAGCAATTCCGCTGACAGGAATCAGCATATACTTTGAAAAGTATTACATCATGTGGGCATTATTACCGCTCGCGATCCTCATCTTTACACTTGGATACGCAACATTTAAAACAAATGGTTACGGTGTAAACGGAGAACAAATTACATTTGTGTATCGTAGTATTGGAAAATATACAGGACTTGTAAGAAGAAGACACGTCCAATCAATGGAGAAGACACAATCATATTTCCAGCGCCGCGTAGACTTATGTACGTATAAGTTTTCTAGTGCATCATCGAATTATAAATTAGAGCATACGAGAGTAGAAGATGCAGAGAGAATGCAGGATTGGTATAAGAAGAGAATAAGTGAGGATTAGTTTAAAAAGGCTTGCCTAGTATGATAGGCAGGCTTTTTTATAGAGAAATGAGTAGTTTACAATTGAACTAAGTTTTCTTTAGTCCAATCCATATATGAGTACTACAGCGCACATAAATGAATATGTATCAGGGAAAAGGAAGTATACTTCTATTTCAGGGAAATTCGTGAAATATTTGATATAAATGGTATACTAATGTAGAAATAATATTAGGAGGCTATGTATGATAAGTCAGTTGAAAAGAGAAGCACTTGATGCATTAAAAGGAAAATGGGGATTAGCGGTAGGAGCAACCTTATTAATTGGAATTCTTATTGGAGCTGTGGAATTTCTAACCACAGGTATTTTCTCAATGTTTTGGGGTTGGGAAGAAGCAAGTGATTCGCTTACAGTAACTATTATTGCAATGCTTATTATCGGTCCGTTAACAACGGGTGCTTATTACCTAGTTTTAAATGTAATTCGTGGAACTAATGCTAGTATTGGTCATGTATTTAGATGGTTTAGCGATGGAAGTAAGTTTATGAAGGCATTTTTAACATATTTACTAATGTATGTATACGTAATTCTATGGACATTACTTCTTATTATTCCGGGTATTATTAAATCATTTTCTTATTCTATGACGTATTTTATTTTGAATGATCATCCAGAATACACAGCGAATCAAGCAATTACCGAAAGTCGCCATATGATGAACGGACATAAAATGGATTACTTTTTACTATGCTTAAGTTTCCTTGGCTGGTTCATCTTAAGTATTCTTACTATAGGAATCGGTTTCTTATGGTTAGCACCTTACTTCTATTCGACATCGGCAGCGTTTTATGAAGAGATTTCAAAAGAATATTACAAAAAAGAAGGTACTACTTTCTAATAAAGTTCAACTAATAATCAGTGGGGGGTTCTTTATCCCCACTGATTATTAGTTGAACTAATCGGGTGTTTACGGGCAGTTGATTCCTCACCTAACTTCTTTGCTTTCGCTAAATTTTGAGGTGGGGGTCTTACTGCCCGCAAATAGCGGGATAAAACATCTAAACCGAATATAGGGAGCAGATGGTTTAGGTGTTTTGATATGTGTTCTGTTTTCGGAATTCACTTCAGGATAAGGTATAGGTTTTTATATAGAAATTCTTCCCTCTATGTTTTATCATAGAGGGTTATTTTTTTATGTGAAAATGATAGAAAATAGTGAATAATATATATGAAAGGAAAAAAGTGAGGTGAATGAGAGTGAGCAAATTTTTAATTCCGTATTCATTTTCTATATTAAGTTTCTTTATTTCAGCAACGGCACTTGATTTATATGATAGGATGGGAAAAAATAATGAGATGATTTCGCCGAACATACTTGGAAAGATAATTCAATCTATTTCGCAAATGGGAGTCCTTACATTGTATTTCGGAGTACCTATTATTTTAGGTGGATGTCTTCTTGGTGAGATATTGTTTAGAGGTATCATTTTACGATTTAAATTGAGCTATATTATATCTGTATTATTATATTTACTCTTAGCTTTTAGTATTGTTTTCATAACGGTAGGGATTCCAAATACATATGAAGATTCCAATATTTTTTTCATGGGGATAACTATGATTTGTGCTGTTACATTCTTTGTGGGTCGGGATATATGGGAGAAAAAACAAGTTAGTAATGGAGTGGGAACATGAAATACACTTGTCTTTGTTGTGGGTATAAGGTGAAACTTTAATCAGTGGGGATTTTGTTCATTCCCCACTGATTATTAGCCCTCACCAATCGGGCATTTATGGACAGTTGACCTCCCGCCTAACCCCTTTGTTCTAGCTGAATTTTGAGGTGGGAGTTTTACTGGCCGGCAAATAGCGGGGTAGAACAATAGAAGAAGAACCCCCAGGTCCAGAAAAACCGGAAACAACAGATCCAGAGAAGCCTGGAACACCAAATCCAGAAAAACCTGAAAAAGAATTACCGAAGACAGGACAGAAAATGCCTGTGGAACCATATATGGGAGCATTTCTTGTAATGATGAGTTTTGGATTACTCGTATTAGGTAGAAAACAGCAGAGATAATAAAAGTGAAAAGGTATCCTTCAAGTATTTGAGGATACCTTTTTTATTTTATTTGGCATAAAAAAAGCATCTAGCAAAAGTACTAGATGCAAATAAAAATAAAAGGGAAGATAAATGTCCTCACGTTTTCATAGTGTTTTGTTGAAAAAAGGGCTATCTATTTAATTAATTTTAACGCGTAAGGAAAGAAGTTTCTTTCCTTACATGTTTGAAGGGGGATAGTCCAACGGTAGGTAGGGAAAATAATGTAAAAAAAACTATTGTATGTTTAAAAACGTTATGTTACATTTGTGTTACAGATAAGTTACAAAACGTAACTTTTGTTACGTTTTGTTTTCTTATGTTTTCGATAGATTACGAGTTGTAGTTCGTATTTCCAATCAACTGAGAATATTTAAAGTTGAAGAAATAACAAACTATAAACTAAAAATGGTTTTTCTATGTGTATGAGAGTGTGTAGTAAAGATTTTGAGTGGGAGCTTTATCCGCATTATTAAAATTCTTTTCGGTCTTAAAAGAAGAAGACTACCAACTATTTAGGAGTTTTAAGTAATGATAGTAAATGAAATGTACTTCCTTTCCCGCACACAATGTAGTACATATTTTACTGTTAGTCTAAGTACTACACAGACTTTTATACATATGATGTTATTGTTTTAGGAGTATATAGGGGGAGAGAAAATGAGAAAGTTATTAACGGTAATTGGACTTACATTTTTAATGTTGGCTGGATGTAGTAATGGGAACTTTGAAAAAGCAATGGATGAGGGAAAGACTGCACTAACGAATAAAGAATATAAAACAGCCTTATCGTCATTTGAACGAGCGCTAGATGAGAAAAAAGATGATTCAGATGTAAAAGTACTTGTAGAACAAACGAAAGCAATGATTGAAGCAGTGAAGTTAAAAGAGGAAACAAAGGTAGAAGAGTCAATCAAGTCATTTGAAAAAGTAGAGAGCGTGAAGAATGGAAGTAATACGCTGTTAAAACAAGCGAAGGAAGAACGAACAGCATTACTAGCCATCTTAGAACAAAAAAAGAAATATAGCGAGCAACTGACGAAAAGTGAAGAGTTCATAAGTAAGAAAAATTATGCAGAAGCGAAAGAGATATTAGATAAGCTAGTTTCCGAAACGAAAGGTAACAAGAACTTTGAAGAATATAATAAAAAAGCTGTAGGATTAGTTACTAAAATTGGTGAAGAGGAAAAAACTGCAAAGAGTGAAACAGCAGCACCGAAGGCACAAAAAACAGATGCAGGAACGAGTCAAAAAGTGGAGCCTGAAAAGAATCAAAAGGTAGCAACAGAAAAGAACCAAAAAGTAGAGGCAGAAAAGAATCAAAAGGTAGCAACAGAAAAGAACCAAAAAACAGATCCAGAGAAGAATCAAGAGGTAGAGACAGGAAAGAATCAAGATGCATTTACTTTTGAGAAAGCTAAAGAATATATTAAAAATGAATATAAAGAAGAATATGATTACACGTTAGAGAATACGCAAGTAGAAAATGGAAAGAAATATTATCAAATAAGAGTGCGTACGACATATAAAATAGAAGGTGCAGCTGGATCAGGATTTACTGGTGTATTCAAAGTATTCGAAGATGGTACAATTGTTGAAGTGCACTAGATTGATGAAAAGAATATGATACAAAACAGTAATCTGTCAAAAATAGAGATAATAAAAAGGTATCCTTCAAGTACGAGGATACCTTTTTACATTTTAAATCGTTCTTTATGACTAATCTTTAATTATTAATCCGAGTAATGTTGCAAACTGAATAGCTTGATATGATGATACTTTACATCCTCTTAGATTGTTCACTGAAACGGTAAGTGTATCAAAATTAGAAGAACTAATATCTATTCCCTTCAGTGATGTTTGATCAAAATTTGCTTCGTCAAGGCTACATGAATTGAATTCAACTTTTTTTAGTTTACAGTCAAAAAAATCTGCATTATTTAATGAAGTTGCATTAAATATGATCTTTTCTAGTTTAGAATTTCCAAGTGAAGCTAAATTCAAAATTGAATTTTCAAATGTAACATTTCCTAAGCTAGATTCTGTAAAATTAACGCCAATTAATTTACTGTTTTTAAATTCGACTCTGTGAACAGAAGAGTTGCTTAAATTAACATTTGATAAATCGCAGTTCTCAAAACAAACATCTGTAATATCAATACTGCTAAAGTCTGTATTGGTAAACTTACAATTTTTTATCACTGCATTATATAAACGCACTCTATCTACAGATTCATTTTCAAAAGTGGAATCGATGATTTCACACATTTCTAATGTTGAATCTTCTTCATAAAAAATATCGTGAAAATTCTTTAAAGATAACTCTGGCGAAATTTTTGGTCTATCAATTTTCATATTATATCCTTCTTTCATTGAATTAGTTAGCTAGAAAAAATGTATCATCTATTTTAACCTCTTTTTTAAATAAATTCGATGATTGTAATGGCACCTAGTAACTTTTCTAAGACTGCCAAGTTGATTTTTAAACTCACTTATTTATAATCTTTTCTTTTAAGGTTTCCATATTTTACACGACCCATTTTTTATTATCCTTCCACTAACTTTAACGATAAAATAATAACGTCCCCCTTTAGAGGAGAGTCAAGAATAAGGGGGCAATATAAATTGGAAAATTTATTTTCTATTGGTGAAGTTGCTAATATGAAAGGCATTACAATAAAAGCTTTAAGATATTATCATCAAACAGGCATTCTTATCCCAGTATATATTGATGCAAAAACGGGTTATAGATACTATTCGGTAGATCAATTTGTTTATATTGATATAATTAAAGTTTGTAGAGCTTTAGGAACGAGTACGAAAGAACTGCAAAAAATTTTCACGGAAAAGAATATGGATGAATTATTAAAATTTTTAGCATTAAAAAGAGAAGAAACTGAGCAAAAGATAAAAGAGATGCAAGCAGTCATTCATACGATTGATAAACTAGATAATAGTGTACAAGTCGCTAAAAAGGTACTAGTACATAATCAAATAACAATACAGTATTTTGAGAAACGTTATATCGTCACTGCTCCATGCAAAGAAGTGGGTAATTTTAAAGAATTCCTTTATTATTCAGAGGTAGATAAAATTATTCAGGAGAGAAATTTAGAAACAACGATGGAGATTGGTATAGCATATACGGTTCATTCAAAATATAGATTTGAACCAAAGTATGCTTTTTCTGTGTTATGTAAATATGATTACACACAGAAAGAGCAAAATATAGGTATCTTACCAGAAGGTAACTATTTAACGCTGGCCTATAAAAAGAATAATAAAGAAGAAAGTATGGAGAAATTAAAAGATTATATAGAGAAAAATAATGTAACAATTAAAAATTGCATTGAAGTGGAATTATTAGATGAGTTTTTTAGTACGGATTCTTACAGTTGCCAAATGCAATTGCTTATAGAGAATGAATGAAAACGAACTTTAGAGTATACTCAGAAATAATATAAACTAGAAAATGAAGCTGGATTATGTAAGTACAATTGTTGAAAAGGTATCCTCACATACTTTGAGGATGCTTTTTTAGTATAAAAAAAGGCATCTAGCAAAAGTACTAGATGCAAATAAAAAACACAAGGGAAGACAAAATTCTTCCCTTTTCCCGTATGTAATTATATCAAAAAATTTATAAAAAACTAGCTTTATTTTTTATATAATTGATGTGTGAAGCCGTGAAAGGAAAAGATTACACTATTTTCGTAGTTTTTTGTTAAAAAAAGGAGCTGTATATATGATTAATTTTAAACCAGAAAATTTAAATCAATTATTAAAAGTGACGCTCATAAGTGCGAATAAGTCTTATGATGCGATTAAAGATTATGAGTTTACAAAAGAAGCAGTAGTATTCCGTATAGACTTCAAATATATTGGCGTTTCTCTTATGATTGTAGATATGCTAGGAAGATCGGCGGCGAGATTTAACATTTTGCCATTTGCTAAACCAGATACGAATGAGATAGATTACATCCAGTTTCAAGTGTATTCGATTAATGAAGGGAATTTTAAAGAAATGCTTGATACGATGTAAAAAAAACTATAATTTTACAAAAATGTATATACCAACTAATATATAAGTAATACATTCATATAATTGGAGTGATGAGATGCAGCCGTTAGAAAGGGAGATTCATTCTAATATGCTGAAAGTGTGGCGAATTCACGCTTTAATTGGGGCGGCAGTTATACTAGCAGTCGTAATTGCGTATTTCTTTTTTATGATTAACTTTAACTGGTGGGGTTGGCTGTTCGGATTGTTAGTAACAGGAGCTATTACATTTATCCCGCTTGATTATTTTGTATTTCCAAATTTACGTCAACGCTATTATAGTTACAGATTAAATGAAGAAGAGATTGAGATTCAAAAGGGAATGTTCGTTGTAAAACGTGTACTTATTCCGATGATCCGTGTGCAGCACGTAACGATTGAGCAAGGGCCGATTATGAGAAAGTATAATTTAGCAGAATTACACATTTCAACAGCAGCAACTTCTCATAGTATTCCAGGTTTAACGAAAGAAGAAGCAGAACAGCTGAAAAGACAAATTGGAGAACTTGCGAAAGTGAGTGATAAGGATGTATAAGAGGCAGCATCCGATCACGATATTATTGAGTATTCGAATTTCGGGTTTATTTCCTTTTATCCTTCTTGTAATATTTCGCTCTGATGAAAATGAGCCTTGGTATTTATTTTATTTTGTTTTGTTGTTTCTTTTATTCGTGATGGCTATTTTCTCCGCTGTGAAATGGTATTTCAAAGTGTACTGGATTGAGAATAATATTTTACATATAAAGCATGGTGTGTTTGTAAAGAAAGAAAGCTACTTAAATAAAGAACGTGTGCAAAATGTTAGTACATCTTCTAACATCATTTATCAAATACTTGGACTTACAAAATTAAATATAGAAGTTGCAGGCGGCGGTAGTGAGCCAGAAGTGATGTTAGCTGGTATTAAAGAAGATGAAGCGAAGGCACTAATTGCTTTATTGCATAAAGAAAGAAGCGTTGTGGCTGAAGAGGTGCCTGCGGAAGAAGGTAGTAAGACAGTTTATCAGTTAAAAGCGAAAGAAATTTTATTCGCATCTATTACATCTGGTAGATTTGGATTAGTGTTTTCTATGTTAGTAATCCTTTACACAGAGTTTAATCAATTTCTACCAGAATGGTTCATTAATAAAGTGGAAGCGTATGTGATGGATAACGGTGTATATGAATTAATCGTTATGGCAGCAATTTTAATGGCAATTTCTTGGGTTATTTCAACAGCAGGCTATGCGTTAAAATATGCAAACTTTAAAATTGAGCGAAACGGAAATGAAATTCGCATCGTACAAGGGTTATTTGATAAGAAAGAGTTTGTGTTAAAATTGCACCGTATTCAAGCAATTACTGTGAAAGAAGGCATTCTCCGTCAGCCTTTCGGTTATTGTTCTGTGGAAGTAGAAGTCATTCAAAGTATAGAATCCGCTGGGAATGAAGTGATGCTACATCCTTTTATGAAGAAAAAAGATGTGCAGCAGTTACTCGCATATTTACAGTTGCCGTATGAAATGGAAGAGGAAATCGTTTATTTACCGAAAGCGGCATTGCGCCGTTACATCATCATGGGCTGGATTACAACTGCTGTGCTCGCTGTGCCGATCGTTAGTGCGAGTATATATTTCAAACAATATATCGCGTTATTCACTCTTATCCCGCTATGTATCGGATTTACAATACTCGCATACGCTCGTTATACTAGCGGCGGTTATATGATGAGAGAAAATCAATTAACGATGGTGTACAGAGGTCTTGCGAAATATACAGGAATCATGCGTAGAAGGCATATTCAAGCGGTGGGGTACAATCAATCATATTTTCAAAAGAAAGACGAGTTATGTACAGCTGCCGTATCGGTAGCAGGGCATCGTTATAAAGTGAAGCACATGCGAAAAGAGGACACACTTCGTATATATAATTGGTACAAAGAAAAAGGAAACACCGGTGTGTAGTGGTGTTTCCTTTTTGTTATTAAATGGATATCTTTAGTCGAATCGTTGATATATTTCAAGATGTGATAGATATATTCGAAAAATCGTTGGTATAATTTCACGTACTCCTAGTGTTGTATTACTTTTTAATTAAACTAACACATCAAAAGTAGTCACAAAAGAAGGACGAGAGAAAATACTCTTTTGCTGTTCTGCATGTGGATGCGCCTGAGCCTGTGATTGTCCCTCTGCTTGTGCAGGACGTTTTTTATGAGCGTTTTCGAATGAACGTGATTCTGTCCAGTCTTTAAAGTTTTGCTCTGTTTCCCACATCGTTAAGATGACATATGTATCGTTACTTAATGGGCGTAGAACGCGGATCGCTTGAAATCCTGGTTCGTTTTCAATAAGGCCTGCACGGTTTTTAAAACGGTTTTCAAATACAGGGCGACCTTCGTCTGTGACAGAAATGTTGTTACAAACGATATAGCCAGGTTGTCCTTTAAATTCGCCAACAGCATCTAGTACGTCATATTGAAGAGATCCTTCTACAGATTCTTCTGTATTTTCTTTATAAAACATATCTTTTTCATTATTTTTTGCAGTGAAATGTGCTTGTTCTAGAGGTGTTTCGTATGAAATAATAGCCTTCATTTTAGTGCCCCCTTACTTATTTGTTTCTATTATATCAACTCTCTTAAAAAACTTCGAAGATTATATACATAAAGATACTTCTTTTTCAAATAATAAATGTACCATCATTTGGAAAGAAGGCCGATGTATGAAGAAAGTAAAGTGGACTTTATTAGGTGGGTTAGCAACGCTATTATTAGCGATTGTACTTTATAAACTTATCGTGTTAGCTGGTGGCTATATGATGGATGAAAAGCAGCTCGTTTTCCACTCTTCATCACGTATCGTTGACCAGAAAGGGAAAGAAATTACGAAATTATACGTAGAAAATAGAGACCTCGTACCAATCGAGCAAATTCCAAAATACGTGCAGCAGTCGTTTATTGCGGTGGAAGATTCTCGTTTTTATGAGCATCAAGGAATTGATTATCCGTCAATATTCCGTGCTCTTTATAAAGACACGTTAGCTGGAGAGAAGGTCGAAGGCGGTAGTACGATTACGCAGCAACTTGCTAAAAACGTCTTTTTAACTCGTGAAAAAACATTTACGCGTAAGTTGAAGGAAGTCGCAATCTCCCTTCAATTAGAGCAAAAATATACGAAGCAACAAATTCTTGAAATGTATATGAATCATATTTATTTTGGACATGGAGCTTACGGTATTCAAGCTGCAGCAAAGTTGTATTTTAATAAAAATGTAGAAGATTTAACAGTAGAAGAAGGGGCAATGCTTGCAGGTCTTCCGAAGTCGCCAAACGGATATTCACCGTATTTTTCTCCAGAGAAGAGTAAAGAACGCCGTGATCTAGTATTGTCACTTATGCATAGACAAGGTTATTTGACTGCTGAAGAAAGCGTTCGCTATCAAGGAAAGACAATTGCTCTATATAAAAACTTAGATGAGAATGAACTCGCATATATGCCGTATATTGATATGGTCATAGATGAAGCGGCTCGTTTATACGGATTGTCTCATCAAGAAGTACTTCGCGGAGGATATACGTTTGTCGTATCGATGGATGAAAAGATTCAAAAGGTGGCGTATAACCAGTTTCAAGATGCGCGCAATTTCCCTGGTAAAGAAAATGGGGCGCAAGGTGCATTTTTATTAATGGATAATCGTACGGGCGGGATTAAAGCTGCGATTGGCGGAAGAAAGTATGTCCCGAGAGGATTTAATCGTATTTTTGCAAAAAGGCAACCGGGCTCTGTTCTGAAACCACTTATCGTTTATGCACCAGCATTAGAAACGAAAAAGTATAATCCGTATTCGTTATTAACAAATGACAAAGCTTCTTTTGAAGGTTATGAACCTCGAAATTACAATCGTCAATATACGAAAGAAATGACGATGTATGATGCGATTTTAGATTCAGCAAACGTACCGGCAGTTTCTTTATTAAATGAGTTAGGGGTCGAAGAAGGAAAGCAATATTTAGAGAAAGGAAATGTTCATATTGCAGATACTGGGTTAAGTACAGCGCTTGGTGGGCTGAAAAACGGTGTTTCACCATTTGATCTTGTAAAAATGTATCGTGCATTTTTAGCAAACGGCAATATTATTGAGCCACATGTTATTGATAAAGTGTTAAATAGACACGGCGCAGTCATTGGAGAATCGCCAAAAGTAGAGACGAAAGTCTTCTCGAAACAAACAGCATGGTATATGACGAAAATGTTAGAAGGAGTTGTAAAGGAAGGGACAGCCAAAGTAGGTGTCTATAACGGTGCGTTGGCTGGAAAAACGGGTACCACTTCAATTCCTAATGATGATAATGGAGCAAGGGATATGTGGTTTGTTGGATATACGCCGAATTTAGTGGGAGCAGTTTGGGTCGGCTATGATCACACGGATAAAGAGCACAAATTGCAAGGCGAAAGTGCAGCTGCAACGAAGTTATTTAAGAAAATTTTAACGAAGGCAAATGTAGAACAGAAAGAAAAGTTTATGCAGCCAGAAGGTGTAGAAACGATTGGTGCCCCAATTCGGTTGCGCAAGATTGAAGATGTAAAAATGAAACTATCATTTAGTCCTTTCGGTTTATTTAAAGCAAAATTAAGCTGGACACCACTTCCAGATGAAAGAATTATGTATCGAATTTATAGAGTGGAAAACGGAATTCATACGCATGTGAGTACTGTAACAGGTGTCGGAGAATATGAGGAAAAGTTTATTAACATATTCTCAAAACCGAGTTTTTACGTTGTGCCATTTAACACACAAACGAACCGTGAAGGAGAAAAGTCAAAAGTAGCTAAACCATAGATTTTCTCTGTGTTATAATAAGAATGTTGTGAAAATAGTAAGCGGTTTTACGAATGTTTGTGTCAATTTCATGAACAACGTACATAATGTTATGCAATTTGTTTTTACAAGCTGTATAGTAAAAAAAGATAAATATCGGAATAGAACGTATTTAAAGCAAAAGCATTGGTAGGGAAGGGAGCAAGGGTCTTGGTAAGAACTATAAATGAGACATTTTTAAAAGCATGTAGGGGGGAACGTACAGAGTATGTACCAGCATGGTATATGCGTCAAGCAGGTCGTTCGCAGCCGGAATATAGAAAGATAAAAGAAAAATATTCTTTATTTGAAATTACACACAATCCAGAGTTATGTGCTTACGTTACAAAGTTACCAGTTGATCAATATAACGTAGACGTAGCAATTCTTTATAAAGATATTATGTCACCACTACCTGCAATTGGTGTGGATGTAGAAATTAAATCTGGTATTGGACCAGTAATTGATAATCCAATCCGTTCTTTACAAGACGTAGAAAAACTAGGGGAAATCAATCCAGAAGATGACGTACCGTACATATTAGATACGATTCGTTTATTAACGACAGAAATGTTAGACGTACCGTTAATCGGTTTTTCAGGAGCTCCATTTACGCTAGCGAGCTATATGATTGAAGGCGGTCCATCTCGTAACTACCATAATACGAAAGCGTTTATGTATGCAGAGCCGAAAGCTTGGTTCGCTTTAATGGATAAGCTTGCTGATATGGTTATTACATATTTAAAAGCGCAAATTAACGCAGGAGCAAAAGCAGTTCAAATTTTCGATTCATGGGTTGGAACAGTAAATGTAGTAGATTATCGCGTATTTATTAAACCAGCAATGGAACGTATTTTTGCAGAAGTTCGTACGATGGGTGTACCGATGATTATGCACGGCGTAGGAGCTGCACATTTAGTGAACGAATGGCATGATCTGCCTCTTGATGTAGTCGGTTTAGACTGGCGTTTACCGATTGAAGAAGCGCGTGCACGCGGCGTTTATAAGGCGGTACAAGGTAATATGGATCCTTCGTTCTTACTTGCACCATGGTCTGTTATTGAAGAACATGTAAAAGGTATTTTAGATCAAGGGATGAAGCAGCCGGGTTATATCTTTAACTTAGGTCACGGTGTATTCCCAGAAGTAAATCCAGATACATTAAAACGTTTAACTACATTTATTCATGAGTACTCTAAAGAACAGTTAGCGAAGTAAAGGAGATTGGCTGTATGAAAAAGAAAATTGGTTTGCTTGTAATGGCATACGGAACGCCATATAAAGAAGAAGACATTGAACGTTACTATACACATATTCGCAGAGGAAGAAAGCCAAGTCCTGAAATGCTAGAAGATTTAACAGAGCGTTACCGTGCAATTGGTGGTATTTCTCCTTTAGCTACTATTACATTAGAGCAAGCTAAAAAGTTAGAAATGCGTTTAAATGAAATACAAGATGAAGTAGAGTACCACATGTATCTTGGTTTAAAACATATTGAACCGTTTATTGAAGATGCGGTACAAGCTATGCATAACGATGAAATAGAGGATGCAATCGCACTTGTTCTTGCGCCTCACTATTCTACATTTAGTGTGAAATCATATGTTGGACGAGCGCAGGAAGAAGCTGAGAAACTTGGAAACTTAACAATTCATGGCATTGATAGCTGGTATAAAGAACCGAAGTTTATCCAGTATTGGGTCGATGCAGTGAAAGGTATATATAACGGTATGTCAGAAGCAGAACGTGAAAAAGCAGTATTAATCGTATCTGCTCACAGCTTACCAGAGAAAATTATCGCACTCGGCGATCCATATCCAGATCAATTAAATGAAACAGCTGATTATATTGCAAGGGGCGCTGAAGTAGCAAACTATGCAGTAGGATGGCAAAGTGCAGGAAACACGCCAGATCCTTGGATCGGTCCGGATGTACAAGATTTAACGAGAGAATTAAATGAAAAGTACGGTTATACTTCATTTGTTTATGCACCAGTTGGATTTGTTGCGGAACATTTAGAAGTTTTATATGATAATGACTTTGAGTGTAAAGTGGTGACTGATGAAATTGGCGCGAAATATTATCGTCCAGAAATGCCAAACGCATCGGATGCATTCATTGATTGCTTAACGGATGTTGTATTAAAGAAAAAAGAATCTGTATTGTAAGAAGAAAGGGGGAGCCTGCTTGAGGAAAAAAGTTGTGATCATCGGCGGTGGTATCACAGGATTAACAGCTATGTATCACTTACAAAAAGACATTCGTGAGAAGGACTTGCCGATAGATACATTACTTGTAGAAGCGTCGGGTAAACTTGGCGGGAAAATTCAAACCGTTCGAAAAGATGGATTTACAATTGAACGCGGACCGGATTCTTTTTTAGCACGAAAAGAAAGTGCGTCTAGATTGGTGAGAGAATTAGGTCTTGGCGATGAACTTGTAAATAATAAGGCCGGTCAATCATTTATTCTCGTAAACAATCGGTTACATAAAATGCCGAGTGGATCAATGATGGGAATTCCAACGCAAATTACGCCGTTTCTATTTTCCGGGTTGTTCTCCCCAATTGGTAAATTAAGAGCTGGTTTTGATCTGTTAATGCCTAGATCAAAACCAGTATCTGACCAATCACTCGGGCAGTTTTTCAGACATCGCCTCGGAAACGAAGTGGTTGAAAACTTAATAGAACCATTACTATCGGGTATTTATGCAGGGGATATTGATGAAATGAGCTTAATGTCGACCTTCCCGCAAATGTATCAAATTGAGCAGAAACATCGTAGTATTTCACTCGGTATGCGTACGCTCGCTCCGAAAGAAGAGAAAGCTGAACCGAAAAAAGGAATCTTCCAAACGGTGAAAACAGGTTTAGAATCTATAGTAGAATCTCTCGAAGTGAAGATGCATGAAGGTACGATAATAAAGGGAACTCGCATTGAAAAAGTTGCAAAACTGGGGGATGGTTACACGATTACTCTTAGTAACGGAAAAGAAATAGAAGCGGACGCCATCGTAGTGGCAAGCTCACATAAAGTATTGCCTTCTATGTTTGCGCAGTATAAACAATTTCGTTTCTTCCGCAACATTCCGTCCACATCAGTTGCGAATGTAGCACTTGCTTTTCCGAAATCAGCCATTCAGCGCGATATTGATGGAACGGGATTTGTCGTATCACGAAATAGTGACTTCTCCATTACAGCATGTACGTGGACACATAAAAAATGGCCGCATACAACGCCAGAAGGTAAGGTACTTCTTCGCTGTTACGTTGGACGCCCTGGTGATGAAGCGATTGTAGAACAAACCGAAGAGGAACTCGTTCAGCTCGTACTAGAAGACTTACGAAAGACGATGGATATTATAGAGGACCCGGAGTTTGCAATCGTAAGCCGCTGGAAAGAAGCGATGCCTCAATATACAGTAGGTCATAACGAGCGAATGAAAAAGCTTACAACATTTATGGAGAAAGAATTGCCAGGTGTGTACTTAGCTGGAAGTTCTTACGCTGGTTCTGGTTTGCCGGACTGTATTGGGCAAGGTGAGTTGGCAGCGCAACGTGTGTTATCACATATTGAAAAAATAGTAGAATGTGAACGAGATGCTTTGAATGTATAAAAAACTACCACTTCCTAATGAAGTGGTAGTTTTTTATTGGAAAATAGAAGTTTGTACCTTACATATTCCATCTGTTTTTAGCATAAGTAATTTTTGTTTTAAACGTATAGCTGAGATTAATTTTTTGTAAAACTTGTCGAAATATAGTTCTATATAACGAATCATTTGTTATGATAGATATGCTGAGAAAATATGAAATAGGGAGAGGAAAATAGCTGTGAAGAAATTGTTAAGTGTCTTTTTATCATTATTACTATTACTATCATTTACTGGAACTTTAGCACAAGCAGAAGAAACTACTTCTATGTCGGTAGAAAAAGCAATTCAAGTATTCAAGCAGCAAGGGAAAACGAAGGGGATAGTGGAAGGATATATTGTCGGATATACGCAAAGTCCTTCTAAGTACACGAAGGATCCGGCTAAGTTTGACGACACAAATGTGGCAATTGCCGATTCACCAAACGAAACAAATCCAGATAAAATCATGCCTGTTCAGTTGCCAAAAGGCGATGTGAGATCGGCAGTGAATGTGAAAGATCATCCTGAAAATATTGGGAAGAAAGTTAGCTTAACAGGGACGCTTGAATTATATTTTAGTAGTCCGGGTTTAAAATCAGTAACAGCTCATAAGTTTCAAGGGGAAGAACAAAACCGTGTTAGCGATGTAGTGGCTTCACCTGGGGGCGGGGAAGTTGCGAAAGGAACAGCGGTAACATTAACAACGAATACAGAAGGAGCAACAATTTACTATACGTTAGATGGTTCTAATCCTACAAATAAAAGTGTTCGCTATAACGGACAAATTGTAGTGAATGAAAATAGTGTAGTGAAAGCAATCGCAGAGAAAGAAGGACTTACTTCTTCGGCGATTTCTACATTTTCATTTATTATTGTAAATAATGAACCAGTTCGTATTCATGATATTCAAGGGAAATCACATATTTCTCCTTACAAAGGGAAGAACGTATACAATGTGGAAGGCGTTGTAACAGCGCTTGATAAAAATGGTTTTTATATAGAAGACAATCAGCCGGATAATGATCCAGCTACTTCAGAAGGTATGTACGTATACAAAAAAGATGCAAATGTAGCAGTTGGAGACCTTATTCAAGTTGATGGAGAAGTAGAAGAATATGTTGGGCCTGGATATGCAGAAAGGTTTGAAACAGACTTAACAACGACGGAAATTAAGGCGAGTCGCGTTGCTGTAATCGCAAAAGATCAACCTTTACCAGCACCCATTGTACTCGGAGAAAACGGTGTGAAAATTCCTGATCAAATTATCGATAATGATGCATTCGGTTTATTTGATCCAAATGAAGATGCAATCGACTTTTATGAAAGTATAGAAGGTATGCGCGTTACGATGCCAACACCAAAAATTATTGCACCTCAGAAAAACGGAAATTTATATGTAACAGTAAAAAATAGCGGGGATAAAGTAGTAACGAAATATGGTACACCTCTTTTAGATGAAAATCAATTAAACCCAGAGCGTCTTTCTGTAAAAGTACCTCGTGATTATGTAGCAAAAGTAGGAGATACTTTCACAGGAGATATAACAGGGGTAGTAGGATATGATTACGGTTCGTTCCGTATTTCGCCAGTGACGGAATTACCATCTGTAGTGGACGGTGGGTTTAAGCGAGTAGGGGCAAATATTCAGCCACGTCTTGATAAATTAACAGTTGCTACATATAACATTGAAAACTTCTCAGCAAATAAAAAAGAAACGACGGACGAAAAAGTAAAAGAGTTAGCGTATTCTATTAAATACAATTTAAAAATGCCAGATATTATCGGTGTAGAGGAAATGCAAGATAATAATGGATCAATTAATGATGGGACAACAGATGCTTCATTAAGCGCAAAACGTATCATTGATGCAGTTCTAGAAATTCGCGGACCGAAGTATGAGTATGTAGAAATTGCGCCAAGCAACAATCAAGACGGGGGAGCGCCTGGAGCTAACATTCGCGTCGGTTTCTTCTATAACCCATCACGTGTGAAATTAGCAACAGTACCGAAGTTACTTGATAAAAATGTAGTTCGTATTGGAGACGAAAATGCATTATTTGATAGTACACGAAAACCGTTAGCAGCAGAATTTACATTCCAAGGACAAAACGTTGTTGTCGTTGCAAATCACTTAAACTCAAAACTAGGAGATGCAACGCCATTTGGAAAAGTGCAGCCGCTCGTATTAAAGAGTGAAGAAAAACGAATTCAATTAGCGCAAGAAGTAAATTATTTCGTACAAGGTATTCAGAAAAAGAATGCAAATGCACCTGTTGTTGTATTAGGTGATATGAACGATTTTGAGTTCTCGAAACCACTAAAAGCATTAGAGGGAACAATCTTAAAAGATATGCTAAACACTGTGCCGAAAGAGAATCGTTACACGTACATTCATGAAGGGAATGCACAAGTGTTAGATCATATTTTAGTAACGAACAACATCGCACCGCACACAGTTGTAGACCCAGTACACTTAAACTCAAACATTATGAAAGAGCATGGACGTGTAAGCGACCACGACCCAGTACTTGCTCAAATTGATTTGAAGAAAGCTTCTTAAAGTGAGAGAACGCTTAGGTAACTAAGCGTTCTTTTTTTGTTTTTGCATCGTCATTTAATTACAAAGAGGAGATTCCTTTTTTTGTAATCTGACGATATAATTAATAGAATATTCTGTTTTGTAGAAAGGGAGGTGTAGATATATGGTAGCCCAACTAAATGGGAAATTAATGAATCAACTAGCGATTTTTTTGAGTGTTTTTATATTGATTCAGTTTGTAGCTGATGTAACAGGTCTTACGCAATCACTAGGTATTCATTATTTAGGTACAATAAGACAGAGCATCACTTATACAGCATTTGGTTTAGCTGTGATTTTTACTATATTGGGTATGAAAAAGGAATTAAGTAAATATGCAATTATTTCTTTATGTTCGGCGATAGGAATACAAATAATTTATATAGTTGTTATTGTGGTTTTATGGATGTTGGCAGGGACACCGTAAAGTATTGTTCGTTTTTTTATAGAAAAACCTATTATTATGAAGTGCACCTCCAATTGTTAGACACGGTCTAACAATTGGAGGTGCACTTTTATTCCGATTATTAGTCTTCACCAATCGGGCTTTTACGAGCAGTTGATTTCCCACCTGACTCCTTGTATTCACTGAATTTTGAGGTGGGCATCTAGCTATTTAGAGCTTGATTTCTGTGGGGAATTTTAGGGTTTCTTAAGCAAACCGTAGCGGTGGTCATTTTATTTGGAAAATAGAGTGTAACTAATTGCAAAAGATTATATATAGAAACTCTTTTTTGTAAAATTCATGGTAAAATTAATTGAATATTCAGGTTTATAAAAGGGGGGCAACGATGCAGGTACAATTAAATGGAAAATTAATGAATCAAATCGCAATCTTTTTTAGTAGTATTGCCATGCTTCAGTTTATAGCTGAGGTAACAGGATTTACGCAAAATTTAGATATTACGTATAACTTAATAAATACAACAACGTCATATATAACATTTAGCTTGGCAGTGATTTTTACTTTAATAGGTGCAAGAAGAGAATTGAGTAAATATGCAATTATTTTATTATGTTTAGTAGTAGCTATTAAATCGATTTATTTTGTAGCTATTGTTATTTTATGGGGATTGGCTGGTACGCCGTAAATGAATAAAAAACCTAATTTCCAAGAAGACATGAGGAAATTAGGTTTTTATGCTTGAAACGCTTTTCTACACCGATCCCTTCTTTGCAATCTTCTTTTGTACCTTTTTCTATCACGCTGTACGCCTTTTATATACATGCATAGGCTGAAGAAGAAGAAGAAGGCACATTGTATCGTTAATATATACGATGACATGCCCTGTAACGGTTGCTTTGGATCATATAAATGAATAGGTGCTCCGCCTATTGTAGGGAATATTGTATTGAGCAGGACGTAAGGAATGGAGGTAACTGCAAATGGAAACAGAATCGCCATATAGTCCTTTTGTGACCATGCAGATGCAGCAAGTCCTAAAAGAGCCATTAACCCTGCAAATAAAAAATTAATTCCGATATATACAATAATATAAGTGATGGGGGAGCCGTAATATAAGTTTGCGAACATCCCGTTGTCATTTATAATACCTGAACCCGCTGCGGGTGCTCCGTTTGGAATGGTTAATTTGCAAAATAATAATGATAAGATAAATGGAAACGTATAAAGAAGTCCTCCGCAAAAAAATGTAACGATATATTTCGTTACTGAATAAGGAAGTAACGAAATTTCTTTACTTATAAATGTCTTAAAACCATCTGATTTATCTGAGTTGTAACTTGTACTAAAGGGAAGACTTGCAATAACTGGCATTAATAATAAATAAACATCCATTTCATTGTCGCGAAATCCAATCCATTTAAAAGCCGTTGTTACAAACGCATCCGTTCCGTCTCCAATATAACGAATTACATAATAATAATGATAGATAGAGATAAGAGCTAATCCACTAAACATAATAATTAAAGAAACACGATTACAAAAAGCTTGCTTTATACTTAAACGAAGCGCACGCATCATGACTGAAAAAGCCTCCACTATTTTGATAAACTTGTCTATTTTCTATATTACTATTAATTGTAAAGATTTTCTTGTTTTTTTATTTGATTATTTGAAAAAGAGGAATTTTGTTGTTGTTAAGTAAGGTTTATCTATACATCTTAAGAACACCTTTTCTTTTTCTCTTTCCATCTGATACACTATGACAGTATTATATGAATGGACTGGAATTTTTTTATACTGGAAATAATAAAAAAGAGAACTTGTATAGAATGTAAGCGTGTGGTAATATCAAAGATGTACTGATTGACTATATTATCCAATTGGTCATTTTTGGAGGTGACGATGTGGCGATAGATCGAAAACGTTCTATTATTGAAGCTGCAACAAAGTCTTTTTCAGCGTTCGGTTATAAAGCAACAACGATGGATCAAGTAGCGAAGTTAGCGAATGTAGGAAAAGGAACGATTTATACTTTTTTCAAAAATAAAGAAGAGCTATTTGGCGAAATTATTTCTAATTTAATTACAGAAATGAAGCAAGTTGCAGAAAATGCAATTCGTTCAGATATTTCATTTTTTGAAAATGTACATAGAGCATTATATAGCATATTAGAATTCAGAAAAGAACATCAGCTCATGATTAAGTTAATTCAAGAAGAGCGCGATATGGGAACGAAAGAAGTACAAGAAGTGATGCAACAAGTAGATGTGGAAATCGTTTCTGTCATTCAATCGTATTTAAAGATTGCGATTGAAAAAGGTGAAATTAGCAAATGTGACCCAGAAATTACAGCATTTATTATGCTTCGCCTATACGTATCGCTCATTTTTGATTGGGAAAAAAATCATGAACCGCTAGAAAAAGAAAAAATTGCAGAATTATTTGAACTTTATTTATTAAAAGGATTGTCAAACTAAGATAATCCTTTTATTATTATAAAAAATGACCAATTGAACAAAGCAGTCATATATTTATTTTAGGAGGGATAATATAAATATTCACTTCATAGTAAGGAACAGTTGCATAGTATAAATTCGGGGATAAGGCATATGTATGAATAAGTATAGCCTTTTTGTTTGGGTGAAAATGACTAAATGAACATTTTAGTCATTTTGATAAAGGGGGAGAAATGATGAAATGGAATCAGTTACTTCGTAAAGAGTTTACTGAAATTATAAAAAGTAAAAAAATATTAATTCCAATTATCGCGGTATTATTCGTACCAATTTTATATGCAGGTATGTTTTTATGGGCCTTTTGGGATCCGTATAAACAGTTAGATGATTTACCAGTTGCGGTAGTCAATTTAGATAAAGGTGCAGTATTTGATGGAAAACCAATTGAGGTCGGAAAAGGGCTCGTTGATAATTTAAAAGATAACACAAGTTTTAAATGGGAATTTGTAAGTGAAAAAGAAGCGAAAAAAGGAATGGAAGGCAGAAAATATTACATGTTAGTACGCATTCCTGATGACTTCTCAAGTAACGCTACAACGTTATTAAAAGATGATCCGAAACCATTAAACTTAGAATACATTCCAAACGAAAGCTTAAACTTCTTATCTTCACAAATTGGTGGAACAGCCATTGAAAAAATTAAAGGTGAAGTAGCAAGTACGTTAACGAAAACATATGCAGAGAAAATGTTTGATTCCATTCAAGACGTCTCAAAAGGATTAGCAGATGGGGCGGAAGGGGCAAATAAACTACATGACGGATCAAGTGAGCTGCATGATGGTTCAAGTAAAGTGACGGATGGCCTTCATACACTTCAAGGGAAGTCTGGGGAGATGAAGGATGGAGTTCAGAAATTAGCAGATGGATCAAATAAATTAGTAGATGGGTCAGGAAAAGTAACAGATGGTTTAAATACATTAAATAGCAAAACAGGTATAGGCAAATTACAAGATGGATCCGGAAAAGTAACGGCAGGTTTAAATACGTTAAATGGCAAAACGGGTGAAATGCAGACTGGTATAGGGAAATTAGTAGACGGTTCAGGAAAAGTAACAGCAGGTCTAAATACATTAAATAACAAAACAGGTGAGATGCAGACTGGTATAGGGAAATTAGTAGACGGTTCAGGAAAAGTAACAGCAGGTTTAAATACGTTAAATGGTAAAGCGGGTGAGATGCAGACTGGTATAGGGAAATTAGTAGACGGTTCAGGAAAAGTAACAGCAGGTTTGAATACATTAGTAAGTAAAACAGGTGAATTAAAAACAGGAACAATTGACTTATCAAATGGTATGGGAGAACTTGTTGAAGGGCAAAGCCAATTAGAGACAAGGGCTCAAGAGATTCAAAAGGGTTTGCAGGAGTTAAATAGTAACGTACAAAATTCTGTTGCAGGCTTAGAGGTAATACAGTCAAAAGCTCCTTCTACATTAAATGAAAAAATAAATGGAGCTGGAGAAGACGTAAGTCAGTTAAATGAATTGACGCAATCAACCGCAGGGGATGCAAAAACTGCAGCGCAAGATGTAGCGAGCTTGCAAAAGCAAATTGAGAGTTTACCGAAAGAATATCAAGAACAGTTACAACCATATATAACAAATGTGGCAAAAAGTACGGCGACAGTTCAGCAGAAGGCTGCCGGGGTAGCAGGTGGAACAAACAAGTTAAACGAAGAAGTGAAACAATTAAAAAGTGAAATAAATGAAACAACAAGTGGAATGCAAAACAAACTACCGAATCCAGAAGGGTTTAAAACTTTAACGGATGGTATTAAGAAACTAACGAACGCACAAAATGAATTTGTTAGTAATTTTCATGGATTTGGTGAAGGTTTAGGTAAGGCAAAATTAGGTGCTGATAAATTGAAGAACGGATCTGGTCAATTGATTGATGGAGCAAATCAATTAGTAGATGGATCTGGGAAGGTAACAGAAGGATTAGGCGCATTATCCGTAGGAGCAAACCAAATGGCAGGTGGAATAAATCAATTAGCGGACGGTTCAAGCCAAGTGACAGGCGGTTTAGGTGCATTATCTGTAGGGGCAAGCCAAATGACTGGTGGAATAAATCAATTAGCAGATGGCTCAAGTCAAGTAACAGGTGGTTTAGGCACATTATCTGTAGGAGCAGGCCAAATGACAGGCGGAATAACGCAATTAGCGGACGGTTCAAGCCAAGTAACAGGCGGTTTAGGCACATTATCTGTAGGAGTAACAAAATTAGCAGATGGCTCAAATCAAGTAACAACAGGATTAGGCACTCTAAATGGCGGTTTAAATACAATGTCAACTGGCTCAACACAGTTAATCGACGGCGTAAATAAACTAGCAGATGGCTCAGGAAAAGTAACAGATGGCCTCGTAAAAGTAAACGACGGTTCAGGTGAACTTGCTGAAAAGCTTGGCGAAGGGGCAGAGAAAACTGGTGAAGTGAAAGGGACGAATAAAACATTTGATATGTTTGCAAACCCTGTAAAAGTAAAGACAGAGAAATTAGCGGAAGTTCCAAACTACGGAACTGGATTTACACCGTATTTCTTATCACTCGGTTTATTTGTTGGGGCATTACTATTATCTATCGTATACCCATTACGCGATACAGTCGGCGTTCCAAAATCAGGATTTAGCTGGTTTATTAGTAAGTTCGGCGTTTTACTATCAGTCGGTATTATTCAAGCGATAGTAGCAGATGTCATATTACTGTTCGGATTAGGTGTAGAAGTGCAAAGTATTCCATACTTTATATTATTTAGCATCGTTACAAGTTTAGCATTTATCGCATTAATTCAATGTTTAGTAACAGCATTCGGTGATGCAGGGCGATTTATTGCCATCATCACATTAATTATTCAGCTTACAACAAGTGCTGGAACATTCCCACTAGAATTGATTCCGAAGTTTTTACAACCATTTAATACGTGGTTACCGATGACATACTCTGTATCAGGATTGAAAGCAGTCGTATCAAGCGGAGACTTTAACTTCATGTGGCAAAACATAGGAATACTCATGATCTTTATCGTCGTATTATCACTTGGAACAATCGCTTCCTTAACTTGGATGCACAAACGACAATTTAGAAATGTTGTTGAAAATCAATCGATTGAAGTTTAAAAAAAGCACCTTGTAGGTAAATATTTATAATAACGAAACATTGGAATGAAAAGCCTGTATCAATAATTACTCAGTGATTATCGATACAGGCTCTTTTTATTGGATCTGTTCATAAAGATTGTTGTTATTAGAGCATTTTTCTTTTCGTTCTTTCATTCCATTTTTATTCTTTTTAATGCTAATTCAGCTGCCATTTTCCCGTTATGTTGTCCGTGCTCTTTAACCCAATTTAGTTTTTCGCTAGCTGGCACGTATCTATGGAAACCTAGAATTTCAGCCGCTCTCTCTTGTATCCACATATCCGATTCGTCCAAGAGGGGAAGTGTTTCATGCAATTGTGTATAAGGAGTTAAAGCGATAATTGAAAATTAATATTGAGCTCTTTTTTCTTCCGTTAATTCAGGTTTTTTAAGAAGATTTTTCAATTCTTAAATGGCTTGTACATCTTGCTGTAGTTGCAGTTCATCCGTATTTTCTTTGGAACAAGGATAATCTTTAACTTCTAATTGCAGTCTAAACGAAAGAAAAGGACTTACAGCAATTTACAGAGAAAACTAGAATAGGGGAGTTGATATGATGAAACAAAAATCTCGCTTCTATTTTATAATATATCCACTAATCACCTTCTTGGTTTATACACTATATCCGATTTTATTTCACAAAAAAGAACATACGAGCATGAAGGATATACTGGGAATGATTGTAACGTATTACATTTTAATTAGTGGATATTACTTTATTGATTTTTTAAGTGAAAGAATAAAGAAAAACGGTAAAGAAAAACAGTAAAGTTTCACTATTTAAAAGCTGATGAAGGATAACAAAATGACCGAAAGCGAAATGAAATTTAGGGATACGAACATTCGTAACTTTTTCGATAAAGAGAATCGTTTAAAATCGATTCCAGGTCAAAAAAAGAAAAAGTTAGTGTTATTAGAACATTTGATTAGCAAGTTAAACGTTGAAAATCAATATACAGAGAAAGAAATAAATGTGTTCATAAAACAATATCATGATGATTTTTGTACGATTAGAAGAGAATTTATCGTGCATGGGTTTATGGATCGAGAGGATAATATGTACCATATAAATGGGAGAGAAGTTTGGACGAAGTGGGAGGAGTTATAAATGTAATGAGTAATTCCTAGTTTGCCTCTCTTATCTAAAGAAGGAAATATTATGGGCTTTGGTGGTAGTTGCGGTGAATTTGCTTTATTAGTTATATTGTTTATTTTATTAATCATCGTTGGAGCTGCTTGCTTTTGCTAAAAGCTATGGAAAAGACACTCTTATAAGAGTGTCTTTTCTTTATGAAGACGTAATCCCACAAAAACATTTATTTATGGGGGCTTGCCAAATACTCATCAACCTAAGAAAATAGATCACTCCATAATGAAAAATTCACGTTTTTACAGTTAGTACTGAAAATTCGGCTCATCCTTTTCGTTTTAGAAAAAGTAATATTTTAAGTTGATAGATGTGTAATATTACCTATATTGTAACGTATAAGTGAATTTAATGACTTTAACTATACTTTTGTTTCGTTTTATTTAAAAATATTACGATTATATTACAAAAACTATTGATTATATCTAAATAGCGTAATATAATACTGTTTGTGGAAATAAAAACAAAAATTATTCATTATTTGGGGGATATGGAAAATGAAGAAAGTTATTTTACCAGTTTTAATGTCTGCTATGGTTATAGTTCCGGCAGTATCACATGCTGAAAAACAAGATAATGTGAAACAGACTACTGCAAAAGCAGAGCAGACAATTCAGCAAAGTGGTTGGGTAAAAGTAGGGGATACATGGTATTTCTATGACCAAAAAGGTATGAAGAAAACAGGCTGGTTACAAGATGGTGGAAAATGGTATTGTTTTGATGGTAATGGAAAAATGCAAACAGGTCATATTGTATATCAATATGAGGGTTACTTACTGGGAGCAGACGGTACAATGTATGCCAATGAAGGTTGGATTCAGTATGGTGGAAAGTGGTATTATGTACATCAAGGTGGAAAGCTACATTACGGATTGCTTGAATATAATGGGAAAACTTATTTTTTAAATCCAGATAATGGGCAGATGTTTACGAAAGCTTGGATTGGGGAATATCATACAGGCAATTATTTTCTCGAAGATGGATCAATGGCAATAGGTTGGACTTCAATTGATAATAAGTGGTACTATTTTAACGATAAGGGGCTTAGTTATAATGACTGGCTAAGCTATAACGGAAGCTGGTATTATTTTGTAGGTGGTAAGATGCAAACAGGTTGGGTACAAGATAATGGAAAATGGTACTACATGAATACAGACGGCACAATGAAAACAGGCTGGGTAAAAGAAAATGGAAAATGGTATTATCTGAACTCAAATGGCACGATGAAAAGTTCAGAAAATGGATGGAAAGACTGTTGGTTAGATGAAGGAGGAAAGCGCTACTTTTTCGATGACAGTGGTGCTATGCGTACAGGGAAACTAGCTGAAGGCGGCACTTCATGGTATTTTAATCCAGATGGATCTATGGTGACTGGATGGAAAATAGTGGATGGTGACTGGTATTACTTTGATGAGAAAAGTGGAGCGAATCATGAAGGTTGGTTAAACTACAATGGCAAGTGGTATTACTTTTATGATGGCCCAATGACAACTGGTTGGGTACAAGTGAATGGCACATGGTACTACTTGAATGAAGATGGAACGATGAAAACAAATTGGTTACAAAAAGATGGAAAATGGTACTATTTACAATCCAATGGTGCAATGGCAGTGGGCAAACATTTCATTAATGGAAAATGGTATTCATTCAAAAATGATGGCGTTATGATGTAACAAAGATTTTTAATTGAATAAATGACAATAGATATCTATTTTAAGATATTTCTATGATGAAAAAAACACCTGTGAAGGTGTTTTTTTCATCTTTACAGTTAGTTATTACTTATTCCTCTTATTCTTGCACTTTTCGTTTTCACTAGTTTATTAGCGAGCATGGCTGGATTTATGCAGGAAATATCTAAACTGTAAGGATATGTGGGAAGTAGAATTATAAAACTTTTGTTTCCAATCTTTCTTTCTGACGAAGATGATGTGCAAAATGCATAGAAATGAGCTGAAACCATTCTGCCGCATTTAAGTAACCAAGCCCAGGGTGTTCGACTTTACAAGCACTTCGAATAGAAGTAATTGTTGGTTCAATGTCTTTAACAACTGTAATTAATTTCAGAAAACGCTCTTGTACTTCTTCTTTGTTAATTGGATTTTCTGGCGTATATCCAGGATGATTTGGTACTTTGATTTGTATGTCTGGGAAAGCACCAAGTTTATATACTTTTTCACCCATATCCGTTTTTTTGTTAGTTACTGATGGTGTTTCGCCTTTACATTTTGTGATTGCATCTAATTGCATGTATGTGGAAGCAATTAGATGATTATACATTTGACCGAGAGACCATTCCTCACTAGAAGGCTTCATCCTAAATTGTTCTATAGAGTACTTTTCTAATTCCCCTATGTAGTACGTTGCTAACTCTTCAAAATTCTTCATATCACTAACTCCTTTTTATGAAAATGTATTTGTTACTACCTACTATAAAGAAGTAATGCTGACAACATTATGTCAGTAGTGAAATATAAAAATTAAAGTTTTAACATTTTTTTTGCTTCATCACGGATTTTCTCAGAAAGAATTTTTGGCTCAAGTACTTGCACTTGGCTTCCCCAGCTCAATACCCATTGAAACACTTCGTCTATGTTTCTTGATTTCAAAAAGACATGGAAACCATTATCTTTATGCTCGTATGAATCTATAAAAAAGTATCGAGATTCAATAATTTTATGTGCAATATGAGATGGAAACAATAAATGAATCGTAACAATACGATTGTTTTCAGGTTGATAGTCTTGTAAAGAAAAGTCTTTCGGTTTTGTAAAAAATTCTTGTTTTTGCTGTAATGTATCCATACGGTCTAAACGAAAATTACGTATTTGTTTCCGAAGTAAGCAATGAGCAACGATGTACCAAATTCCTGAAATATTGACTAAACCGTAAGGATGAACAGTCCGCTCTATTTTTGTGGTTTCTCTTGGCTTACGATAAGAAAAAGAGATAGCTTGCTCGTTTTGAATTGCTTCTTGTAGCAAGAAAAGTTGGTTCTCTAGTTTTTCTTGCTCGGCTTGCTGGTTTGAAAATATAGGAGAAAGGAAACGGAAAGTACCTCGTAACCCCTCAACTTTCTTTTTTTGATCAGTAGGGAGGATAACCTCAAGTTTCTCTTTTGCCGATTGTGCATGTGCAGAAAAAGAAGAAGTGAAAGTTTTCTCGATATAATCACCGCCTAATAAAAGGGTAACAGCCTCTTCAGGGGTAAGCTGAATGGGTGGTAAGAAATATCCATCCATTAATGAGTAGCCGTGGCCGGGCATTGCAAAAATTGGGACACCAGATTCACTAAGTGCATCCATATCTCGATAAATAGTTCTTATACTTGTCTCAAATTTTCCAGCTAAACTTTGTGCTGTAACAGTTTGTTTTCTTTGTAATTCAATTAATATTGCTAATAAACGATCCGTTCGATTCATGAAATATCATCCTTTATTTTTATAAATATGATCACTGTAAAATTCTAAAAGTAATACATTTTCCCCTACTATTAACAGACTTTTTCCTATGTATAATATTAATATAGTAAAATCATAACAACCTATATTGCAGTTTCCAATAATATACTATATAATCAGGATAAGAAAACGTTTTCATGCAAAGGGGGAGAATTTCGTGTCGACTATCGAGGACGTGGCGAAATTAGCGGGGTTATCAAGGACAACGGTTTCTAGGGTGATCAATAATCATCCATATGTTTCAGATGAGAAGAAAAAAAGGGTTCAATTAGCAATGAAGCATTTAGGCTTCGTTCCTAATTCTGCGGCGAGAAGGCTTCGTAAACAAAAAACAGAAACAATTGCGGTGCTTGTTCCAAGGATTACAAATCCTTTTTTTAGTAGATTTATTGAAGCAATCGAGATTGCTGCTTCTGAGCATAAATATAAACTGATTATTTGTCAAACAAGATATTTACCAGAAAAAGAGATGGAGTATTTACAATTATTATCTACGAAACAAGTAGATGGGATTATTCTATGTTCACTAGAAAATCCATGGGAAGATGTAGAGCCGTACTTACAGCACGGTCCAATCGTGTTATGTAATGAATATATTGAGGAAGCAAATGTTCCAACAGTGAAATTTGATCATGCACAAGGAGCATATATAGCTGCCAATCATGTATTAGAACAAGGATATCGTAATCTTATTTTTTGCCGTGGTAACGAAACCAAAGTTGTTAGCCAACAGCGGAAAATGGGCTTTTTACGTGCAATAACTGAGAAGAGCCGCCAAGTAGAAGCGATTGATTTTCTTGAAAACGCTTTCTCTTGGGATGATGGGAAGCGAATATTCCATGAAGTATTAAAGGACAAAAAAAATCCTACCGCGATTTTGGCAGGAGGCGACGAGGTTGCAGCTGGAATTATCTCAGAGGCGAAGCGCCATAACTGGAGTATTCCAGAGGATCTCGCTGTTATCGGTTTTGATAATCAAATTTTATCGCAGATTACTGAGCCAGGTATTACGACAATTGAACAGCCAATTGATGAAATGGCTCGAAAAGTTGTCGACCTGATGATGGATAAAATCCATACGAAAAATTATCGTAAAAAAGAATTGTATGAGTTTGAACTGGAGCTCTTGGTGAAAGGTTCAACGATGAAGGATACGATGTTATTAGCCTAGTAGACTATGTCTGCTAGGTTTTTTTTCTGTTCACAAACTACTACTCTTCGTGAACGCAGTCATCACATTTGTTATGGTATGCTTCGTGCTGCTCATCAATTTCTTTCCCGCAGTGCGCACAAGTTTTCGTCGGTAAATTTCTGAAAAACTCCATTGGTTGATCGATCATGTCAATTCCTCCATTTCCATTTCTTACTATCATTGTATTAGTACAAAAAATAAAAGTCAACAACTGTTTTATAACAAATTGAAAATTAATGAAAAAGTTTAGGAAATGGATTATAGTTAACAATGTAGGATGTAAGTAAAAAACTTTCTCAAGTACGGAGAAAAACTGCATTCCTACTCGGTTTTAGAAAGGATGGATACATATGAAAATGACTGTTGTCGGCTTTTGGGGCGGCTTTCCAGAAGCGGGAGAAGCAACGTCGGGGTATTTGTTTGAACACGATGGTTTTCGTTTACTTGTAGACTGTGGTAGTGGTGTACTAGCACAGCTTCAAAAATATATAACACCATCTCATATAGATGCAGTTGTACTTTCGCATTACCACCACGATCATGTTGCAGACATTGGGGTATTGCAATATGCGAGATTAATTACAAGTGCGACAAAGGGACAACTACCGGAATTGCCAATATACGGTCATACGTTTGACGAGAATGGATTCCATTCTTTAACGCATGCACCGCATACGAAAGGAATCGCGTACAACCCAGAAGAAACACTTCAAGTTGGACCTTTTTCTATTTCATTCTTAAAAACTGTTCATCCTGTTACATGCTTTGCGATGCGTATTAAAGCTGGTAGTAACGCTGTAGTATATAGCGCTGATTCCAGTTATATTTCTGAATTCATTCCATTCACAAAAGATGCTGATCTTTTCATTTGTGAGTGTAATATGTATGCACACCAAGAGGCTGCAAAAGCAGGGCATATGAATAGTACAGAAGTGGCAAGTATTGCGAAAGATGCGAATGTAAAAGAACTTTTATTAACGCACTTACCGCATATAGGAAACCCATCTGATTTAGTAACAGAAGCAAAACAAATTTTCAGTGGCCATATTACGTTAGCTCATAGTGGCTACGTATGGAATTCATGAGGTGATACGATGTTATTTATTGATAATAAAGGGATTACAGATCCTAGAATAAACTTAGCGATTGAAGAATATTGTGTGAAGAATTTAGATATTAACGAAACATATTTACTGTTCTACATTAACGAACCTTCCATTATCATTGGTAAAAACCAAAACACAGTAGAAGAAATTAATGCAGATTACGTAAAAGAAAAAGGTATTCATGTCGTTCGTCGTCTATCAGGCGGAGGCGCAGTATATCACGATTTAGGAAACTTAAACTTCAGCTTTATTACGAAAGATGATGGAGACAGTTTCAGCAACTTCAAAAAATTCACAGAGCCTGTAACGAAAGCGCTTGGTAAATTAGGCGTAAATGCAGAACTAAGTGGTCGTAACGACATTTTAGCTGAAGGTAGAAAAATTTCAGGTAACGCGCAGTTCTCAACGAAAGGTCGTATGTTCAGTCACGGTACGTTACTATTTGACTCTGAAATCGATCACGTCGTATCGGCATTAAAAGTAAAAATGGATAAGATTCAATCAAAAGGAATTAAATCAATCCGTAGCCGCGTTGCGAATATTACAGAGTTCTTAAACGAAAAAATGACGACAGAAGAGTTTAGACAACTTCTTCTAGAAACCATTTTCGAAGGTGAAACAGAAATTCCAACGTACGAATTAACAGAAGCGGATTGGAAAGAAATACATAAACTTTCTGAAGAGCGCTACCAAAATTGGGATTGGAACTACGGAAAATCTCCGAAGTTCAACTTACAACATTCACACCGCTTCCCAGTTGGACAAGTTGACGTTCGTCTTGAAGTGAAAAAAGGAACAGTAACAGAATGTAAAATTTACGGTGACTTCTTCGGATCACTAGATGTTCATGACATTGAAGAACGCTTAACAGGCGTACAGTTCGATAAAGATGCATTCACTGCAGCTTTAGAAGGCGTAGATATCGCACGCTACTTTGGTAATATTACAACAGAAGATTTCTTACATTTATTCTTCTAAAAATGGGGGAGGCTGCCATAAAGGGCAGCCTCTTTCTTTTTGTGTGGATTGTCACTTTTGGTTTTGAGTTGCGGCTAATATAATTTCACTTATCACAAATATCTTCCTCAAAACACCACTCACGAGTCATCTGCCCCTTATAAAGGAATATACATAATAAAAGGAGGTGGATCAAAATGAAAAGAATAATGTGCGTTGTATTATTGCTCAGCTTCCTCATCGGGATGACAGCGTGTAACGATGAAACCTCCTCAAGTCGTACAACTTTATCTATTGGAAAACCAGCGAAGGATAATGTTATATATTATACGCATACGGATAACAAACGAAAGATAGATGATATACAAACTATGTTTCAAAGTAAGAAATGGAAAAGAAATGAAATGTTTAGTACTGTTGGTAAAATACCAGATGTTGTCTTGTCTATAGATGAAAACGATACAGGGTTACCGACAGTATATGTTACAGTGTACTTTCATGAAAATGGAGCGGACGCGATAAACTTGTATGGAGAGCATACAAGTTTAAATAAAGAAGAACTTGAAAAGCTTAGAGAAAAGATAGGTGCATATTATCCTAAAATGATTTCTGTCCTCGTTTAATAATTTGCTGGTAAGTGAAATCACTATATTTTTCCAAAGTTATTCAATAGGAAGTACGCCGTGTATATGCAGTTAATAGGATATTACTTGCCACTTTAATTTTCTTTTAATATAATTAATTTAGAATTTTTAAATATTCTAAATTTTATAAAGGTGGGGTTTGTGTGAATCTCGTTCAATCTTTGGCTGAAACGGCAAAACAGAAGGGGGATAAACCGGCTTATGTTTTTATGGATCAGTCGGTCTCGTATGACCAATTAAACAAAATGGTCACAAGGTTTTCTAGCAATTTAGCAGAAATGGGCATTGGAAAAGGGGACAATGTCGCATTAGTTGTTGGGAATTCACCACATTTTTTAGTCGGTTTATACGGAACAATGAAAGCTGGGGCAACTGTTATACCAGTTAATCCAATTTATACAGCAGACGAAATGCATTATATTTTACAAAATGGAGATGTAAAAACAATCATCGTACTCGACGTCCTTCTACCTGTTATACAATCTCTTACAACAAGACTTCCTTCACTAGAGAACATCATCATATGCGAAACCTCATCAGATTTTAATCATATAGAAACCGAAAAAATGAAAACGTTTACTAGTTTTATAGGAACTGGAGATGCGACTTACGAAGGTCCGGAACTAGATGAAGAAGATGTAGCGGTTATCCTCTACACTTCAGGCACAACTGGAAAACCAAAAGGTGCTATGTTAACAAATAAAAATTTATATAGTAACGCAAGCGATGTGGCGTCGTATTTACAATATACGGCCGATGATCGCGTCGTTGCGGCACTGCCTATGTTCCATGTATTCTGTTTAACAGTTGCGGTAAATGCACCGATTGTGAACGGGGCAACGATTTTAATGTTACCGAAATTTAGTCCGAAAGAAGTGTTCCGTATTTGTCGTACGTATGAACCAACGATTTTTGCTGGCGTACCGACGATGTACAATTATTTATATTTATTTGAAGAAGCAAGCGCAGAAGATGTGAAGACGCTTCGCCTTTGTATTTCAGGTGGTGCGTCAATGCCTGTTGCTCTTCTGCAAAACTTTGAAAAACGTTTTGACGTAATTGTTTCAGAAGGATACGGTTTATCAGAAGCATCACCAGTTACTTGTTTCAATCCGTTAGATCGCCCGCGTAAACCAGGGTCAATCGGCACAAATATTTGGCATGTAGAAAATAAAATTGTGAATGAACTTGGGGAAGACGTACCAGTCGGCGCAGTCGGTGAATTAATTGTTCGTGGACCTAATGTTATGAAGGGTTACTATAATGCACCAGAAGATACAGCTGCGACATTAAAAGATGGCTGGCTATATACAGGAGACTTAGCGAAAATGGATGAAGAAGGTTACTTCTATATCGTTGATCGTAAAAAAGATATCGTCCTAGTTGGTGGTTATAACGTCTACCCTCGTGAAGTAGAGGAGGTACTATATACGCACGAATCAGTAGCTGAAGTTGTCGTAATTGGTGTACCAGACGAAAACTTAGGAGAAGCAGTGCGTGCTTTCGTCGTTCTGAAACAAACGAACGTAACAGAAGAAGAGCTGATGCATTATTGCACGTTACATTTAGCAAAATATAAAGTGCCAATGAGCATAGAGTTTTTAACAGAATTGCCGAAGAATACGACGGGTAAGTTGTTAAGAAGAGCTTTGAGAGAAAAAGCGATGCAAGTGTAAGAATGGGGGGCAACCAGCTTTATGAAGTTGGTTGCCTCTATTTTTTTGCATTGGTTAAGCTATGACGCCATATATTTAAACCGTAATATGACTAGTAGGGAGGAGATATACATGGAGCAGAAGGAATTACGTTTGCGGCGAGTGCAATATCTTATTTGTGACATTATGGATGAAATGAACGCTGAAAATGAGAAGAAAAACTTAGAAACACTGCAGAAAGTAATTGACCAGCTTTCAGGAGCAATTGGTGATTTAGTAGATCCATCTGGTACGTATTCAATTGATTATTTGGAGAGGAAAGTTCATACAGCGCACTATTTATTATTTAAAAATGATCGTAAAGCATATTTGTGTAATAAATAAACATTCATCATTTGATGGGGTGTTTATTATTTTTGATATTTATTGATAATTATTATTAATAAAAGGATGAGTACAATGGGTTTAAGACGATAAATTAATCTGCTTATAATTGTACTTATAAATAATAAAGCTCGAAATAAAAGCCTTGCTACACGTTTGTAGTAAGGCTCTTTACAGTTGTTTTGTTCTTAATGAATGAAAGCACCTGCCACTTTTTAGTTGGAAAAGTTACTCATTAGAAGTGTTATTAATCGCTTGAATAGCAAGTTCCAAAGATTTAATCCTTCTTTCTAAAAGAGTTCTTTGAGGACTACCAACCTTTGACTTAACGTAAATTTTTTCAATTGATGGAAGCAAACCGATAAGAACATTGCGAGCTTCTGCTAAATCTTCCTGGTTGTAATGATGAGGTTTTTGATTCCAAACACTATCTAGCATTGCTAAGCCGATACAAGCTGCCTGGAGGCGTTTCTTTACTAACGTAGTATTTGAGCCTTTCTGAGTCATTTGTGACAAGGCACTTTCGAGTTTACGGATTGTTGACTGTAAGGATTTTATTGATTCCTCTTTATGTAAATCTGATACGTTTTCCATGTTAGTACCATCCTTTCTTCGTTTTTAAATGATTTTGTTTAATACGTGATAAAATCGTTAAGGACAGAAACTTACTCGCAATATTTTAACATAAATAATGAACTTTCTTTGAGAGGGAGTCTTAAAGAGCTAGCTCAATTGTTGAAAGTAAGGTAACGAACTATAAAAACCGAACCGTCATCTAAGTGGCGGTTCGGTTTTCTTTATTTTTTCTCTACCAATTTTTTATTCTTCCAATCTAGTGTAAATGATTTATTAAATGTTTTTTGATCAACATCTTTTACGTTGTTTCCAATCCAACCTGCATCGCAACATATTCAATATCATTATCAATTTCGCCTAACACGTAAGATTCTAAAATGCCCATTACAGCAGTTCCTAAAAATTTTAAAACGCTGTGCTTATCAATGTTTTTATTGTGAAGATTGCTGTGCTTAATATTTACGTTAAACGTGCATAACAAGTTATAATAGAAGAAATCAATAAGGAGGCTAGCTGTGAAGAATCTTCGTTATTTCAATATATTTACTATGTTAATTATATACACGCTACTTATGTTTTACATCGGCTGGAACGGATGGGTTTGGCTTCATGCAGTATTTGGCTGGGAGTCCTGGGGGTATTATGCTTTCGTAGTCGGATTTATTTCTTATGCGTATATTCTCGTGCAAGTGTTTAAGTTTCTCCCATTCCTTCGAACGATTGGTTCAATTTGGTTTGCAGTCATACAATACGCCCTTATGTTATTGCCGTTAGCTGATATAACAGTCTTTCTTTTACAGTTTTCGGTTGAGAAAGAAACAGCAATTATTTGGACAGGGGCGGCTGTGTTAGCTGCGTTTATCTTTATCTTTGCATATGGAGTATTTAATGCGTATAGTCCAGTAGTAAGAAAATACGAAGTGCACATACCGAAAAAGGTAGAGGGGCGTAAAAGTTTACGTATTGCGATGGCTTCTGATATGCATTTCGGTAAACTGTCTGGCGTTTCGCATTTGAAAAGACTTGTTCGTCATGTAAATGAAATGGAACCTGATATTATTTTACTGCCAGGTGATATTATCGATGATCATCCAGGAGTATTCATTCAAAAAAACATGGGTCATATTATGAAACAAATGAAAGCTCCATTAGGCGTATATGGTGTTTTAGGAAACCATGAGTACTACGGCAGAGCGGTTCCAGAGTTTTTACAAGAGATGGATAGGATTGATATTCGTATTCTTTTAGATGAAGTGATCACAATTGAAGATGACTTTTATCTCGTTGGAAGAAGAGATAAAACAGAGCGAGATCGCCAAAGCTTTGAACAATTAATGAGTACGGTAGATAAATCGATGCCTGTTATCGCAATGGATCACCAGCCATTCGAGTTAAAACAAGCAGCGGCGGCAGGTGTAGACTTATTATTATCCGGTCATACGCACCGCGGACAAATGGCGCCAAATCATATTGTAACGAGAAGAATGTACGAGCTAGACTGGGGATACGCACAAAAAGGCGCATTCCACGCAATTGTTTCTTCTGGATTCGGATTTTGGGGACCGCCGCTTAGACTTGGTAGTAGGTCGGAGATTGTGCAGGTAGAAGTTACGTTTGAATAAGGTTAAATAAAAGGGATTATACATGATTAATATGTGTAATCCCTTTTATTTTTTATTTCGTAATCGCGACCTTTACTTGAATATAATCTCAATTAGTTGTTGTGGATGTGCATTAATTAATCCATGAACAATAATAATTACCCATACCTTGCGATAACGCGCCCACAAATATCCAAGGAATAGACCTACGATACTATGGTTCACAATAACCGTAGCTGTATCAATATCCCAATGACCAGAGCCGTGTAATGCAATATGCCAGCTTGCCCATAATAATGATGTAAGAAGTATAGCCGGCCAAGTGCCTAGTAATAGTTCCAAACGTGTTTGCAACCAAACTCTATAAAAAAGCTCTTCCAGTACACTATTTATAAGAAATCCTACAAGTAAAATTAAGATTAAAATCGCGGGTTCCATTCTCGCTGAAACAAATGGTGTAGAGAATGTAGAAAAGAAGTTGAAGTAACCCCAGACTATAATGACAATAAGTGGTGTAAACCGATACCATCTATTACCTCCCGTTGATTTTACAGGCTTTTGTCGTTCTTTTTCGGGGTTACTTTTATAAAACAAAAGAAGCATGAATGGAGTGAATAATAATAAAATAATTTTAAATATCATAAACCACAATTGTAATGTCATTCCTTTAAAGTTCGTGGTGAGGAGACAAATTGTGAAGAGGAAGCCACTCAAGAATAAAATAACAGTTTGAATTATGATGCGCCTTAGTTCAAATTGTTGAAGGGGATTATAGTTTTTATGATGAGATGGTAAGAAACGAACAAGGAGTATACCGACAATAACAGGGAGCCACTTGTTCCAAAAAGGCAGTGTGCCCGTATGATCCCCACTGTAACGAATGTTTGTTTCTCCGATCCATATAAGCCAAAGAGATGAAAGCAAAATAAGAAGTATAATGATTCCACCAATGAGCTTCCCCGCTTTTGGAAAATAACTACCCATAGTTATCCGACCTTTCATACTATAATGGTGAATCGATTTTCAATTATTTCTGTTTTTAAATGAATATGCATTTATAAATCTATTAAAACAAAAAAGAAGAACTGTGGAAATATTTTAATTTTTATGATTTAACTTGATGAGAATAGAGGCCCGCTTTTTTGAAAACAGAACGTTCATATTGGAATGACAGAATAGCATATTTACTCTTCTTTAAAAAAGAGATACTATAAAAAGACTCTGCTTGAAAAGGGGGACTGTAAGTGATCATATCAGATGTACTATACGGAGAATTTGAAGTAGATCAAGTGTTAGAAGAATTAATTTTAAGTAAACCAGTGCAAAGGTTGAAGGGGATTCATCAAGCCGGAGCAAGTTACTTAATGAATGAGAAATGGAATGTAACGCGATTTAATCATTCAGTTGGTGTTATGTTGTTAATAAAAAAACTAGGTGGTTCGGTAGAAGAGCAGATTGCTGGTTTACTGCATGACGTATCACATACTACTTTTTCTCATGTAATGGATTACGTTTTTGATAATATGAATGAAAGTTATCATGAAGAGATATTTAGTTCTGTTGTGAAAAACTCAGAAATTCCAGCAATTCTTTCAAAGTATGGTTATAACTATGAAGATATTTTGTTAGATGATTCGAAGTGGACGTTACTGGAAAGATCCGCGCCGGAATTATGTGCAGACCGGGTGGATTACACATTACGAGATATGTATACATACGGATATGTTTCTTTAGAAGAAGTTCACAATTTTTTATCGGATGTCATCGAAGTAGATGGGAAAATGGTTCTTCAAAATATCAAAATGGCAGAATGGTTTACAGAAACGTATTACAAAGAAGTAATCGATTTCTTTATGCAACCAACTAATATTTACGGAAATGATATGTTAGCTAAGACGTTAAAGTTAGCTCTTCATAAACAAGTTATTCATGCAGATGATTTTCTTCTTGAAGATCATGAGCTTATAGTAAAATTGCAGCTATGTAACGATTCAGAAGTACATGCTTTATTAAGAAAAGTCCATCCAAATGTAAAAGTAAGAGAAGATAGAAGTGAGTATGATTTACATCAGAAAAATAAAGTCCGTCTTATTGACCCGCCATTACTTCGTGAAGGGAAAATCATTCAGTCATCTGTCGTATCAGAAAAAATAAGAGAGATGAGCGATATCGCTTATGAAAAATCGGTGAGAGGGATGTATGTGAAAGTGATTTCTAATTAAAAAGAAGTAGAGCATCACTTTTGGATGCTCTACTTCTTTCCTGTTAATTATCAAACCAATTCCACATCTCAATATCTCCAAGAGTCGCATAACGTACGTGCGGGGAGTTTTGTAATTTTAATAACTCTTTCGATGGGCCAGTAATAACAATTCCGTATACTTTTACACCGTTATCTTTTACATATTGATAACGTTTATCTAAGTTTAGTTCTTTCTCAGAAAGCGCAGCTATTTTGCTTACTGTTTTTTTATGGATAGAAAGGACGCGCATCATTTCGATTACTTGATCTTCTTGCGTTTTCTGCTTGTCAGTATCATTATCGAGGAATCTTACATGTTCTGGAAATCCTATAGCTTCTCCGCCATGTAGGATATAGTCATCTACATTTTTTCTGTCTTGCCCTGTATCTAAAGCGTACCATACAGGAGTTGGAGGGAGTTCTTGTGCTTCAAATATGCTATATAAAAGCGGTTCTAATTCTTTTAAAGTGTAAGATTTATCAAAAGAAATTGCTACTTCTGCAACGGTTCCATCATGTACTTTTGCAAGTGTATCCCATACTTTTTTTGAGGAATCCTTTAAATAATCACCCTGCTTTGTTTTAGGATGAACAAAGAAAAGCTTTGGTTGATAGAACGGATTCATCCAAGTTTGTTTCGTGACATCTACAGATGATAAGAAGCTTTTTGTTTCTACTGTACCGAGTGGCATTTCTTTTTTACCGACGGTTCTTACTAAATCAAAGCTGCTGTTCGTACGGAAAAAAGCTTCTACACTTGTTCCGCCCCCCATAACGCGGCTATTTGGGATCGTTGCTTCAAGTGCAAGTGAAGGAACCTCTCTAATTTCTTCTAGCCTTTTATCATTATTAGCTTGAAAATAAAAGGCTGATAATACCCCACCGATTATATATATAACGATGCAAATGGATAATATAAAACCAAACGTTTGTAATCGATGTTTCCACTTAATTCTCCAAAAAGGAACTTTAAGATCTTTTGGCGGTAATTTTTTCTTTACGGATTCACTCTTCGTAAGCAATTCATCTAAATGAGCTTCACATTCTGCACAAGTTTCTATATGACTTTCTAACTGTTCTTGCTCATCACGTGTGAGCGTTCCTTTTTCATATTTCTCCCAAAGTTTTTTAAACTCTGCACAACCCATCTGTATCACTCCTTTATGCTTTTTGCTTCTTTTCGTCCGCGGTGTAATTCAATTTTTACTTTCGCTAATGAGAGACCAGTCATTTCTGCTATTTCCTTATAGGAGAATCCGTAGTAATCTCGTAGTAACAGGACATTTCGTCTTTCGAGCGGAAGAGAAGATAAACCTTCTAACCAACTAGCAATCTCATGTTTTACGAAATAAGAGTGCTCTGTACTTGGCACGTGTGGTAAATGGAATTCTTCAATTTTCGTTGTTTTATATTTTTTCTCTTTTCGGTACCAATCGATAAAGGCGTTGTAGGCAATTGTAAATAACCAAGGTCTAATTTCTTCTCCTTTATAATAGTCAATATGGACGAGCATTCGGTAAAATGTTTCTTGCATAAGATCTTCCGCGTAGTGGGAATCTCCGGTTAGGGAGAGAAGATAGCGAAATAAATCATGCATATGATCTGAATAAATGTCTTCTAATGATTGTTTGCGTTTCACTAATTTCCCTCCCTTCATACATAACAACGAAATACATATAAAAAAGTTACATTTGTTTTTAAAATTATAGTAAAAAACGTCAAGAATTGGATAGGATTCTCTTTTATCATAATACATATAAGGCGGGTGAACAGAGATGGAAAGCTATGAAACACAAATTCAAAGGTCCATTGATTATATTGAGGAGGATGTAATGGAAAAACAGACGCTGCGTAATTTAGCTCGCATTGCAGGTTTTTCTGAGTCGCATTTTCATCGTGTATTTCAGGCGTTAGTAGGTGATACAGTAATGGAGTATGTTCGAAAGAGGAGGTTAGCCCGGGCAGCTTATCAACTTTCTCATACGGATGAAAAAGTTATTGATATCGCGTTTGAGCATGGCTTTCAATCTCATGAAACGTTCACGAGAGCCTTTAAAAAATTATTTCAAATGACACCGAGTGAATATCGAAAACAAGAAATTGAAACACCGATGTATTACAGTGTGAATGTAAAACAAAGAAAATTAAATCCGTATTTAGGGGGCATACAAATGGAATATCGTATTGTAAATAAACCAGAATTTTTAATGGCAGGTTATGAACTGAAGACGACAAGTAAAGAAGGGAAAAACCACCAAGACATTCCAGCATTTTGGCAAGAATATTTACAAAAAGATCTTGGAACAACGATTCCGAATCGTAAAGATACGAGCCAATGGGTAGAACTTGGATTATGTACAGATTTTAATTTAGAAACAGGGGACTTCACTTATATTATCGGAATGGAAGTTACAGACTTTGAAAATGTACCAAATGAGGTTGCAAAGCGTACTTTCCCGGCAGCAACATATGCCGTATTTACAACACCGAAAGTTCCTCATGCAGAAATGGTGTCGTCTATTCATCAAACGTGGAATGCAGTATTTTCAGAATGGTTCCCGCATTCAGGATATGAACATTGCGGCGTTACAGAGTTTGAACTATATGATGAGCGTTGCCACGAAGATAAGAGTGAGTTCGCTCAAGTAGAGCTTTGGATACCGGTGAAGAAAAAATAATAATAGGGTAAAAGCGAATCATTGGGAGATGGTTCGCTTTTTAATAAAGGGGAAATGGGAAGATGTTCAAAAAACTAGAATGTGTATCTATACATACGAAGGATATAGAGAAGTCGGTTTCTTTTTATAAAGAAATGGGAATGAAGCAAAACTGGATTATAGAAAGAGAACTAGAAGAAGGGGTTATTTGGACGTTAATAGGATTGAAGTTTCTAGATGAAAAAAGTTCGGAGTTAGTAATAAGTAATCATCCGGATATTAATTTTATGGAAGTCGAAGTATTAGTAGAAGATGTACAACAAACGTATGGAAGTTTAAAAGATAATAAAGATGTAAAATGGATTCGTGAACCATTTCCAACAGAATCAGGACATGTTGCGGTAATGGAAGCGCCTGATGAGAATGTGTTTGTGTTAGTAGGGAAATAGGAGAGAAGACATAGTAAAAATTAACATGGACTTCGTCAAAAGCTTGAATATTTAAAAGAAGAGTTAGAAATACCATACCCATCGGAAGATATAGAAAGAATTGAAGAGGAATATAAGACAGATTCTTTTGTGGAGGATTTTTACAGTTATACGTCATTAATAGATGGGAATTTGAGTTATGTTCTTTTTTCTAAAAAAATTCTGGAATTACAAAGAGAGTTGTTGTATAAAAGCTTTTTACAAGCGTATCCAGAATATTTATTTATAGGTATATGGAACAATATGTGGAATTGAATCGCCAACTAAGCATATATGAACAAATCCGGAAGTTATTAATTGTTATCATAGAAGAGTATTAAAGAAAAGGTGCTTTTGTAAAGCACCTTTTTTATGAACGAAACGGAAATACAAGAACAATCGTCGTTCCTTTCCCGAGTTCACTATCAATAGAAATTGTCCCGTTATGGGCATGAACGAGCTGTTTCGTAATGGCGAGACCAAGTCCAGTTCCGATGTTGCTTTCTTCTGTATTAGTCCCTCTGTAATATCGCTCGAATAAAAGTTCTTTCGTTTTATCGTCCATTCCTTTTCCGTTATCTGAAATAGATAGTGTAAATGAATTTACATCCTGCGAAAGCTTTACGATTACATTTGTCGTTTCATTATTATGTTTCACAGCGTTTGCTAGTAAGTTTTCGATAATACGCTGGAACCATTTTTCTTCAATGAAATATTGAATTTTATTTGAGCTCGGTACGAATTCAATATTTTGATTTTGCAGTGTCGGATTATTAATAAATTGTAATAATACTTTTTGGACGAATTGATTCATTTCAATGTTTACGTGCTGGGCAGGAAGGCTGTTATTTTTTAATTGATACGTTAAGCTTAAATCGTCAATTAGTGTAGTCATATATTGAGATTTCTCTTTCATAACGCTGCCGAATTGCTGAATGTCACGATCAGTCCAGTTATACTGCTTTGATTCTAGTAATAATGCGTAGCCATATATAGAGCTAAGTGGTGTTTTTAAATCGTGCGTTAGACCGGTAATCCATTCTTCACGTGTTTGCTGCAGTACTTGCCTCATCGCATCATTTTTTTTGAGTGTAATTGAAAGGTGCTCTAGTGAGCTAGTAACATCTCTAAATAAGCGAAATGACCATTTTTCTTTACCAGATCGCCTGAATCGAACTGGTTTTCCTTTTTTACTAACAGGCTCTTCATATTTTCCACCAGCGATATTTTTAAGCCAACGCATTGCGTGTAGTAACGGTTTCCCAAACTTATTTCCGTACCAAATAGATAGAATGACTAAATAAACAAAGACGATAAGAAGGATTAATCCGCATCCGATTAGAAACTTCTTAGTAAATACATCCTCAATTTCGTCATCTGGGTAGTATCGTTCATTTTTTGCTGTAACGACGAGAAGCTGACCACTATTTGCATCGTAAAAGCTAGACGTGTTTTCTTTATGATTCCACGGTTCTTTTTCGTTAAGAGCAGTCTGTATTGTAGAAAGTGTTTTTTTCTTTCCAGTTGGATAGGAAAAAACCTCTTCGCCACTATGATTAAATATTTGCAGCGTTGCTTTTTCTTTAGAGAGTAACTGTTTTTCTTGTTCTGTTAATGTGAACGAATCTGTAGGTACAGAAGAGTGTTCTTTCTGAATTGTTTTTAGTAATGCATTACTTTTTAACATACCGCCGTAAATAACAAGTACGTTTTTTTCTTCTACTTCAATTTCCCAATATGTAAATGTATAAGGGCTTTCTATATGATTCTGTATATGTGCGAGTAAAGATGTTTTCGTATAAGAAGTTGGGACATCACTTGGTGTATTAAATTGATAGAGGACTTTCCCGTTTTCCTCTACAATCTGAATCCAATCATTTTTCTCTTTAATTAAATCTTTTACTTCCGTTTTTAACGTAATATCGCCATCTTCTGAAGAGATATATCTTGAAATTGTAAAACTATCAGAATCCGGAATATTAGGTTCGTATGAAATACTAGTAACAAGAAAAATTAAATAAGTGAAAGCAGCGACTACAGCAATAAGTAATGTAACTAAAACAAAAACGTGTTGCAGTATAAATTGGATGATAAGTCGTTTATTAAGATTCATATTGTCACCCTACTTTGTAACGAACTTATAGCCAAGTCCGCGAACAGTTTTTATGTATTCTGGTTTACTTGGGTCTTGTTCAATTTTTTCGCGTAGCTTTCGAATGTGGACCATAACAGTATTGTCATCGCCATTATAGGCGGGTGCTCCCCAAACTTTTTCGTATATTTCTTCTTTCGAAAATACGTAGTTCGGATTCTCACAAAAGAAGAGTAGTAGTTGAAACAGTTGAGCGGAACATTCGACAACGTGTCCATTTACTGTAAGTTCTGCGGAATGTTGATCAATTTCAAATCTCCCAAATGAAATGGAGTGTGCTTTTTGTTCGTGTGGTACGGTTTGTTTCATATGTCTTCGAAGTTGTGCTTTCATACGAGCTACGACTTCTAATGGATTAAATGGCTTCGTAATATAATCATCTGCACCGTATGAAAATCCAGATATTTTATCTAGATCAGATGCCTTCGCTGATAGGAAGAAAATCGGACAATCTGTTTGTTGGCGAATAATTGGACAAATATCAAAACCAGATTGTCCAGGAAGCATGACATCTAAAATAATTAAATCGTAATTGTTTTGTTCGATGAGAGATAAAGCTAATTCAGCTGATGTTGCAGTTGTAATATGAGAAAAACCTTCTTTTTCAAGAATGGTAGTTAGTAGTTGTAAAATTGCTGTTTCATCATCGACGAGTAATATATTTGCTTGATACATAAGAATCCCCCTTAATTTCCTCGAATATCATATCATCTTTTTGTAACATATGGAATTTTTAAGGAAAATTTAAGGTTTTCTTTTATAAAAAATTAAGAATCAAATGATATGATAAAAGTAACATAGGGGAGGAGATGAGTGTGAATCCGTTTCAAATGATGCGAGCTAGATATTTTTTAATTGTATTTGCACTATTAATTTTAGTAGCGAGAAGTAGTGAAAAATTGCTAGAAAGTACATTTCATATACAAAATTCATCTTTTATAAATATACTTATATTTTATATCCTTCCGATTGCATGGATTTTTTATGAGTATAGAAAGCACCGTGTTTCATTTTCATTATTTCTTAATAAAAATGAAACATTTAACTTGGTGCAAGTTATATACATTACGATTATGTTGTGCATGTTCAGTTACGGGTATCTGATTTTATACATGTACAGCTTTGCATGGATTACACCAGATTTTATTATGAATGCTTTACACAAACCGATTGTAGATAGTGCCGGGGGATATATATATCAATTTATTATGGTTGTATTTATCGCACCTATTATTGGAGAATTTGTTTTTCGTGGATTTTTACTTCAGCGCTTTGCTGCGAAATGGGGAACGAGTATAGCGATGATTGCAGTGGCACTTTTATTTGCGATATTACATGTCGATTTTCTCGGTGCCGCCGTATTTAGTATCGTATTATCAATCGTATATATTCGTACGAAAAGCTTACTCATGCCAATTGCGATACATATGTTAAATAATACATTTGTACTTTGTGCATCGTTCCTAGTAGGTAGAGAAAAGATCATGAGTTTTGCAGATTTCTCAAACTATACGACGTTCTTTCCAGGACTGATTATTTTTATAACAGGATTAAATTTAGTACTCATCTTTTTATTTGTTAACCGCAAATACTGGAGTAAAGAAGTGCCAGTTATATACGCAGAGCAGGTAAAGAGTTTTGCAGATGTAGTGGGTGATAAATGAGACGAAGAAAACGATTGAAAAAATATTGAAAGACATTATAGATGCTACGTCTATTACAGATATGTGTGATAAAGGCTTTTGTCATTGGCTTTTTAACCTGTAGTAGATACAATTGTGTTTCCGGAGTATTACTTATTTTCTAGTACTCATTTAAAAGAAAATATTATTTCTCTTCTTATTGTATTAGGGATTTTAATAATATTCGGTCTAATGTTAGAAGTAATGATGAAGCGTATCTTCAGAAAAAATGAAGAGAAGTATGTGCGGGTTCATAAAGTATTCGCGAAAGTAATGGGAGCTTTCCTTTTGTTTTATGGTATGAAAACAATCATTTACTTTATAGCTTTGAGACATCATTAATTCTAAATTTGAAAGGAATGTATAAAATTATATGAATGAAACAATATCATCAAATAAGTTTTTTTATTTGATTTTACTTAGCATAGTGCTAATAACGACAGTAAATGTTATTCTCCGCTGGGAGGAAGCCTACTTTTTCATGTATTTAGCGCTCCATTTATTAGGGGTCTTATGTATAAGTGGTGGCATGGTTACTGAAAAAAAGGGTGACGAAAGTGTTAACTATATGTGTGTGATCGGTCTTGTTTTACTTTTAGCTGTACAAGGTATTATGAAATATAGTTCTTTTTCTGTACAAGATTTCAGTTTGTTAATAGATGTACTGCCTTAAGGGGGATAAGTATTTATGTTATCGAAGAAACAAATAGGGTATATATTTGTTTTAGTAGGTTTTTTTACGATTATTATAACGACGCTATTTTTTCAAGACTATGAATATGTAAAATATGTAAAAGGCGCTGGTTTAATGTGCTGGTTTGTAAGTGCTTTTCTTATTCCGAATTATGAACCGAGGAAAGTGTCTAAAAATAGGTAAAACTCTTCTTATGTAGAAGAGTTTTTTTTATCCCGCATTAACGGGCAGTAAGACTCCCACCTCAAAATTCAGTGACAGCAAAGAAGTTAGGCGAGGGATCAACTGCCCGTAAAAGCCCGATTGGTGAAGGCTAATAATCAGTGGGGGATGAAGAAAACCCCCACTGATTAAAGTTTCACTTTATGTAAATAGAAGGCTCTCGAGCAATTCTCGTAATTAGCTTGTTCTAATTTAGCATGTACGAACTTACAATAATAATAGACAGGCAGCATAGAGGAGGGAATAACGTGAGGAAAGTTATTGGGTGGTCGCTTTTTTTGTACGTTGGATTTGCGTTGCTTATATATTGGTATTTATTTGGATGGAATCATGAACTCATTCCGAACATGTATAAAGGTACGAGTGCGGATCCAGAAACGTTTATGAATGCGAAAGAGCTTACGCTAAGCCAAGATTATTCGCGCGTGAAAAATTTACTGTTCTTTTTAGCGACGCCTCTTGAATGGATTATTTTATTATTTGTACTCGTGCTCGGTATTTCAAAAAAGTTTGAGAAATGGTCAAAGGAAACGACTAAAATAAGTGTCTTACAAGTTGCGATTTATTTCTTTTATTTATCATTACTCACAACGGTACTGGCATTACCGATGCAATGGATTGGGCGTAAAGTGTCGGTTGATTACGGTATTTCCACGCAAAGTACACAAAGCTGGATAAAAGATCACGTTATCGATTTTTGGGTTAATTATGCGACGATGTTACTCATTGTTACAGTTCTTTTATGGCTCATCCGTAAATTTCCGAAGAGATGGTGGCTAGCAGGATGGGCACTCTCTGTACCGTTTACAATTTTCTTAACGTTCGTGCAACCTGTTATTATTGATCCGCTTTACAATGACTTCTCGACGCTGAAAAATAAAGAGTTAGAAACGAAAATTTTAGCGATGGCAGACAAAGCTGACATTCCTGCTAAACACGTATATGAAGTAAATATGTCGGAAAAAACGAATTCGTTAAATGCATATGTAACAGGAATTGGCCTTAACTCGCGTATTGTAATGTGGGATACAACGCTTAAGCAATTAAAAGATAAAGAGATTTTATTTATTATGGCCCATGAAATGGGACATTACGTAATGAAACATATATATTGGGGCGTTGCGAGTTATATTTTCATATCGTTTATAGGTATGTATGTAATTAGTCGTATTTTAAATATGTGTATTCGAAAATGGGGAGATACGCTGCAAATTTCCAAAATGGCATGTTTTTCAATTTTACCTTTGTTTTTCTTAATTTCCTCTTTATTATCTTTTGCATCACAACCAGCAACAAACTACGTTTCAAGAATAGAAGAACGAGCGGCAGATCAATATGCTTTAAATATGACGAAAGATGGGAAATCTGGTGTGAGAACTTTTCAATATTTATCAAAAACAAGCTTAAGCCAAGTGAATCCACCTGCGTTAGTAAAATTTTTCTTATACACACATCCACCAATTTTCGAAAGAATTCATACGTTTGAGCAATATGAAAAACAAAAAAACAAGAAGTAGCGATTATGCTACTTCTTGTTTATAGAAATATAAGTTTGGTATTGGGAATATTTATCATTGCTTTTTATTGTGATTTTGTAAATAATAAGCTATAAAATTCTAAAAATCTATATATAAAGGAATAAAGGTGGAAATATGTATTTTTTACAAAATTTAAAAGTGAAACATAAATTATTCTTACTTATCTCATTAGCAGTTTTGGGCATGACAATTATGAGCTGTGTAGCAATTAATTCTATTAATAAGATTAAGCACGATACAGAGATTGTAGTAGATGATTATCAAAATTCTGCAGTTATATTAGAAGGAATGCTTCGTACACAAAATTCACTAGAATATAACTTACTAGAATTAATTACAACGTCACAAAATGAGGGGACCAATAAAGAAGGGATTATTAGTAATGTTGAAAAGGATCTTAAAAAATATGATTCTTTATTAAAAGAATATGATGATGGCGTTAATTTAAGTAAGCAAGAGGATGAGCTGTTTCAGAAGATGAAGAAATCTTTGCCAAGTTATATGGAGACATATAAGAAGTTGTTTGACAAAGCGAAGGGAACAAATGAATCTCAAATGGTAAACGAATTTCAAAAGGACTTAAAACCGAAGGGAGTAGAGTTAGCTGGTTATGCTGTAGATTTAGAAACTTATGTTTCAAACTTAGCTGACCAAGTATTTAAAGATTCTCAAAAAATGATAGATCGCTCTGTTATTACCTTTATCATTCTTGCAGTAGTTACTACAATCATTATATGTATAGTAAGTTATATTATTAGCAAACTTATAGTTGCTCCTTTACAAACGGTTAGTCGTATGATGGAAAGAGCAAAAGAGGGAGATTTAACTGTACATGGTGATTATAATGCTAAAGATGAATTAGGTGTATTAGTAAGTGATTTTAACGAGATGATTGCAGGGCTAAGAACAAATATGCAAGAAGTAGAGAATAATATTCAGCTTTTATTCCAACATGCAGACGGAGTAGTATCTGCATCAGAAGTATCTAGCGGTGCAGCAAAGAAAATCACTATGGATATTGAAGAAGTTGCCAATGGCGCAGAGAGCCAAATGCAAGCAATGGAACAAACTGCGGGTGCGATGGAAGAGTTGACACAAGGAATGCAGAGTATAGTGAATACATCATCCTCTGTAAATGAATTGTCTGCTCAATCAGCATTAGATGCAGAGAGTGGTAACAAATTAATGAAACAAATGATTCAACAGATGGATACAATCCAAAATTCAGTACATAGCGGTGTGAAACAAGTAGAGACTATGAAAGAACAATCAGAAGAAATTGTTAAAATCATTGATGTTATGCAAGGTATTACCTCTCAGATTAACTTATTAGCATTAAACGCCGCAATTGAGGCTGCACGTGCTGGAGAAAGTGGTAGAGGATTTGCAATTGTGGCAGATGAAGTACGAAAATTAGCAGAACAATCTAGTGACTCTGCTAAACAAATTGAGAAGCTTATTACTCAAGTTATGGGAACAACGAATCATACGGTACATATGATGGGGAAAGTAGATAATGAGGTACAGGCAGGTACTCAAGTAGTAATGCATACAGAAAAAGTATTTGGAACTATTACAGAAAAAGTGCAGCAAGTATCTGAGCAAATTCAAACGGTATCTATGTCTACAGATGAAATTGCAGCGAGTAGTGAGGAGATTTCTGCTTCTACAGAAGATATGGCGCAAATTTCTCAAAGATCATCTGATCGAACTGATAGGGTAAAAGAGTCTATTCAACAGCAAGAAAAATCTGTTCAAGAGATTTCGACTTCAATTGAACATCTGCACAACGTAGCAGGAGGACTAAAACAAATAGTTTCCCAATTTACTCTTCAAAAATAGTAGAGTATATGTAAGTCTTTATAAATGTATAGACCTCTCAATACGTATAAAAAATCATCCTGTGGAATACAAAAGGATGATTTTTTATTATGAAAATTTTGTGTGGATGTCACTCGTTATATTCTAGTTTTTTACAATTTTTTGATTGTAATATATAATAATAAGTGATGTTTTTAGAATTTTTAGTTTTATAAGAGAGTGATTGTAGGAGGAGAGAAAGGGTGTACAATAAAAAATCAATGCCGGCTATAAAAATGATCCTTTCGATGTCTATTTTCGGATCAATTGGATTTTTTTCTGTCCAAACAGGTTTACCGTCTTTTGAATTAGTATTTGTTCGTTGTATTTGTGCAACTATATTTTTAGCGTTATGTTGGTTAGTGACAGGACAATATAAAAATGAAAAGTGGAATAAAAAAGAGATTGTGCAAATATTAGCGTGCGGCGTATTTCTCGTTTTTAACTGGGTATTTCTATTTAAAGCGTTTGAAGTTATGTCAATTACAATTGCAATTTCTGTCTATCATCTCGCTCCAATTATCGTATTAATGATTGGGAGTATCGTATTTAAAGAGAGGCTAACAGCGTTTGCCGTTATGTCCATTGTCATTTGTTTCCTCGGCACGGTTTTAGTAGCTGGAGTAGATGGAAGTGTGTCGCTCGAGAAACTCATGTCATCTGGAATGGTATGGGCACTACTTGCAGCGTTATTTTATGCTTTTACGACTTTATTAGGAAAAGGAATCAAGCATACGAGTGCATATGCGATGACATTTGTACAAACGTTTTTAGGTATATTTTTATTGTTACCATTTGTGGATTTCGGACAGTTTCAAGGTTTAACAGAGACGAACTGGATGATGATAACGGCAACAGGACTTATACATACTGGGTTTGTATATTACTTGTTTTTTGACAGTTTAAGAGATTTATCGACGAGACTTATTTCTGTATTAGTGTTTTTAGATCCTGCTGTAGCAATTTTGTTAGATACGGTCTTTACCGGATTTAGACCGACTAGTATGCAAGTTGTAGGGATTGTCCTTATTTTTGTAGGAATGGCACTCACTTTTCGTAAAGGAAGAGAAAAGGAGCTATCGGTGAAGGGAAGTGCTACCTCTGAAATGTAAAGTTGTATTTGATATAATTTCATTTTTAATTTTGGAAGATGTTACGAAAAGGCCGTTGTTGTATAACAGTGGCCTTTTTTGTATGGAATAGAGCACGAAAGAACGGCGTTTTCAAAAAAAAATGAAATGAATTTTCAAAAAAAACTTCCTTTTCTGAAGATTTGTTATATAATATAAAACATAAAATCAAATCTGTTATAAAACAGTTTAAGAAGGGGATGCTAATATGTCGACGCGAACTTCACGGGTTACATTGCCCGGAGAAATGTTACCAGCGTACAACGAAATATTGACACCTGAGGTGCTTAGTTTTTTAAAGGAACTACATGAAAATTTCAATGAGCGCCGCACAGAACTATTACAAAAACGTGTAGAGAAACAAAAAAGAATTGATGCAGGGGAGTTTCCGAAGTTTTTAGAAGAAACAAAGCACATACGTGAAGCGGATTGGACAATCGCCAATCTTCCGAAAGATTTAGAGGATCGCCGCGTAGAGATTACTGGACCGGTAGATAGAAAGATGGTCATTAACGCTTTAAATTCAGGAGCTCATCTTTTTATGGCGGATTTTGAAGATTCGAATTCACCAACTTGGGAAAATGCGATTGAAGGCCAAATTAACTTACGAGATGCAGTAAAGGGAACGATCTCACACAAAAATGATAAAGGAAAAGAATATAGATTAAATGATAAAACAGCTGTACTCATTGTGCGTCCAAGAGGATGGCATTTAGAGGAAAAGCATATGCAAGTTGATGGGAAAAATATGTCCGGCAGCTTAGTGGATTTTGGTCTGTATTTTTTCCATAATGCGAAGGCGCTTTTAGAAAAAGGAAGTGGCCCGTACTTTTACTTACCGAAAATGGAAAGTTATTTAGAAGCGAGATTATGGAACGATGTATTCGTATTTGCTCAAAAATACATCGGTATTCCAAACGGAACAATTAAAGCGACTGTGCTATTGGAGACGATTCACGCTTCGTTTGAAATGGATGAAATTTTGTATGAGCTAAAAGATCATTCTGCTGGCTTAAACTGCGGAAGATGGGATTACATTTTCAGCTTCTTAAAGGGTTTCCGTAATCATAATGAATTTTTACTGCCAGATAGAGCGCAAGTCACGATGACGGCGCCGTTTATGCGCGCGTATTCTTTAAAAGTAATTCAAACATGTCATCGCCGTAATGCACCAGCAATCGGAGGAATGGCAGCACAAATTCCGATTAAAAATAATCCAGAAGCGAATGAAGCGGCTTTCGAAAAGGTGCGTGCTGATAAGGAGCGTGAAGCTTTAGACGGTCATGATGGGACTTGGGTTGCCCACCCGGGACTTGTACCGGTTGCAATGGAAGTATTTAATCACATTATGAAAACGCCGAATCAAATTTTTAGGAAACGTGAAGAAATACGTGTTACAGAAAAAGATTTATTAGAAGTACCAGTGGGAACGATTACAGAAGAAGGTCTTCGCACGAATATTAGTGTAGGTATTCAATATATTGCATCTTGGTTAAGTGGACGGGGAGCAGCGCCAATTTATAACTTAATGGAAGATGCAGCAACTGCGGAAATCTCCAGAGCACAAATATGGCAATGGATTCGTCATGAAGGCGGAAAGCTAAATGATGGCCGCAATATTACGCTCGAATTAATGGAAGAATGGAAAGAAGAAGAATTAGTAAAGATAGAAAGAGAGATTGGTAAAGAAGCCTTTAAGAAAGGGAGATTCCAAGAGGCGACAACATTGTTTACAAACCTCATTCGGAATGATGAGTTCGTACCGTTTTTAACATTACCGGGTTATGAAATTTTATAAAGTGAAAAGGGGATGGAATAAATGAAAAACGAAAGAATCGATAAATTACAAGAGAACTGGGAATTAGATACGAGATGGAAAGGAATAACACGTCCGTATTCAGCTGAAGATGTAATTCGTTTGCGCGGTTCGATTGATATTGAACATACACTAGCACGCCGCGGGGCTGAGAAGCTTTGGACATCGCTTCATACGGAAGATTATATTAACGCACTTGGTGCATTAACAGGAAACCAAGCGATGCAACAAGTGAAAGCGGGATTAAAAGCAATTTACTTAAGTGGTTGGCAAGTAGCGGCTGATGCAAACCTTTCTGGACATATGTATCCAGACCAAAGCTTATATCCAGCGAACAGCGTACCAGCTGTAGTAAAACGAATTAATCAAACACTTCAACGTGCGGATCAAATTCAGCATATGGAAGGAAGCGATGATACAGATTATTTCGTACCGATTGTAGCAGATGCAGAGGCTGGATTTGGCGGACAATTAAACGTATTCGAGCTTATGAAAGGTATGATTGAAGCGGGTGCATCAGGTGTACACTTTGAAGATCAATTATCTTCAGAGAAAAAATGCGGACATTTAGGTGGAAAAGTATTACTGCCGACACAAACAGCGGTACGTAATTTAATTTCCGCACGCCTTGCTGCGGACGTAATGGGAGTGCCGACAATTATCGTTGCAAGAACAGATGCAGATGCAGCCGATTTAATTACGAGTGATATCGATCCGGTTGATAAAGCGTTTATTACAGGAGAAAGAACACCAGAAGGATTTTATCGTACGAAAGCAGGACTGGATCAAGCAATTGCACGTGGTTTAGCGTATGCACCGTATGCAGACCTCGTTTGGTGTGAAACGTCTGAACCAAATTTAGAAGATGCAAAACGATTTGCAGACGCAATCCATAAAAAATATCCAGGGAAATTACTCGCTTATAACTGTTCACCGTCATTTAACTGGAAACAAAAATTAGATGAAAAAACGATTGCGAGCTTCCAAAAAGAAATCGCATCTTACGGTTACAAGTTCCAGTTCGTAACACTTGCTGGATTCCACTCATTAAACTACGGCATGTTTGAATTAGCACGTGGCTATAAAGACCGTGGTATGGCAGCATATTCTGAATTACAACAAGCGGAATTCGCAGCAGAGAAACACGGTTACTCTGCAACTCGCCATCAACGCGAAGTAGGAACAGGTTATTTTGATGAAGTAGCACAAGTCATTACAGGCGGTACTTCATCAACGACAGCGTTAAAAGGTTCTACAGAAGAAGCTCAGTTTACGAAATAAAAGGAAGGTGATCACAATTAAGTGATCACCTTTTTTATTACTCTTTATATAAACTGATAACATCTTCTCCCGTTAAATATATTACGGTTACTTTTTTATTATCCTTCTCATAAACTTTCATTCCACCCTCTGCAAAAGTTTTATCCCATCCCTTTAATTTTATATGTATTTGATACCATATAGATAAACCTGATTCAAAACAATCGCCTTTATATACATACTCACCTATCTCCTCAGTAGTATGAATTAATTTAGCTTCATAAGGTATAGGGAATCCTTTAATTTCAGAATCAATAGTCTTATTAAAAACTAGAAGGTATGTTAACGTAATAATAGTAGCCAATAACAAAAATAAAATCTTTTTCATGTATGTAAATCCCCCATGGCAAACAGCCTTGTAATTTTATCCCGCTATTTGCGGAAGTAAGACTCCCGCCTCAAAAGTTGGCTGGAGCAAAGAAGTTACGTGGGAGATGCACAAAACCCCACTGATTAAAGTTTCCCTTTAACTAGTTGTATTATAATATAATATAATATTTTTATAATGTGATTTTAATTATTATAAAATTTTTGTGAAACGAAAAAATGGGCTGAATTCTCTTACATAACTATAGAAAGCTAAAATTTCGTTAGGGGGTATCTCGAGATTTTAGCTTGATAGTTCCGGTAGGAAAAGAAACGATATGAACAATTATTCGGATATATGTAACATAACTTAAAATATATTTACTAACAAAAATAGAAATAATATTAGATCCATTCTTTCCCATGCTTACGAATAAACGTCATATCTTTTTCATAATGATCTAGATGTCCTTCATCAATCATTCTTTGGAAATTTCCGTCTCCTTCTTGTGCTTGTCTTTTCACATATGTACATAACCCTTCTAAACGTAGTAACACCATTTCGAAGTAATTTTCGTCCATATCTTTATCGTAGGACTGAGCAAACAACTTTACTCTTTCTTTAATACGACCTGCGTGTTGCGATGAGTCGTAATGAATTGCCTCACCTGATTCTGTATAATACACTCGACTTAAAGGTACACAAGTATAAAGCGTATAAGCGATATCCCACATTCTTGGACCAGGAGCAGCGACGTCAAAATCAATAATACCGACTGGCTTTTCATTATTGAAAATAATGTTATATATAGCAAAATCATTGTGGCATAAAACCTCAATGTTATGTGGGGTATGATCCATCGGTTTCCAATCAGCTAATAACGGAAAGTCACTTACAGCATCATGGTACAGACGGAGCATTTTTGCGATTTCTTTCAGCACATCATTAGACCACATGAATTCTTTTAAAGGATAATTGCCTGCGTCGCCTTCTATAAATGATAAAATCTCTCTATCTTTTTCATCTATGCCCAAAAACTTTGGGGCATAATGAAACCCTTTGTTTTCTAGATGACGTAATAGCTTATGAATATTTGTACTGTCTGGCTTTAATTCCCGCCGAACAGTATTTTCAGAACGATATACGTTTGAGACGTTTCCCCCTGTTAGCTTTTCTTCTTGTTCGTAGTTTGACATGTGAAAATTCCCCCTATAATTAAAAAATCCAATTCCAAATTGTGAATATACCGACAATAGCAGAGAAAAGAAGGAAAGCAAGGAATACTAGACACCCAAGAGAGAGTAACTTATCTTCCCATGTTTCTTTATATTCATATACTAATTCCTCTGCTACTTTTTTTTGTACTGGAGATAAAGGCTGCTCTTTATACAATTTCTTTATCTTGCTAGAATCGCCTTTGAATTTTAAAGCACGCGCAATATGATAAGGATCATTTCCCATTGATTTTTCAAATAATAAACATGATTCATGCATAATATCTGTTTTATGCTCCTCTAGATACCAATAACGTCCAGCCATTTCTGGATATTGTAATTTATAATAAATGTCTCCGATTTGTTTTCGAAGATGTAATTCATTTGGGTATGTAAAGATGAGACCGTGTAATCTTTCTCTTGCCTTTCCGAGATTATTATTTTCAATATCCTCTTCAATTCTCTTTAATGTTTTTTTAGGAATTTTGGTTGTCATGAATTCCTCCTTATATAGAATAGAGATAATTTTATTTTATAAGAAATACTAAAAATTAGAAATTCTATTTTCAAAAAAGATTGTACATTTTATTTTAAGTATGCTATGATGATGTCAGTTGAATAGTTAAATTAAGCAATCCATATATTATCAAGTGCCGAAAACGAACGAGAAAAAGTATGTGAGAACTAGTTTATGTTTCGTGTTTGATAATGTGTGGATTCTTTTTTTATACAGGAAGACTAAAATAATTTGTATTTTCTTAGGAGGAAATAATCATGGCAGTAACAGGACAAGTAAAATGGTTTAACAACGAAAAAGGCTTCGGTTTCATCGAAGTTCCAGGCGAAAACGATGTATTCGTACATTTCTCTGCAATCGAAACTGAAGGTTTCAAATCTTTAGAAGAAGGTCAAAAAGTTAGCTTCGAAATCGAAGAAGGCAACCGTGGACCTCAAGCTAAAAACGTAATCAAACTATAATTTTATAGTTGATGATGGAAAAAAGGATGGCTCATGCCATCCTTTTTTTGTTGTTGAGATATATGTAAATGAAGTTGTACTCGACGTTTATAGAGGTAATGAAGAAGAGTAAAAGGCTTTCCAAAAAGGAAGGCCTTTTACTCTTCTTTCTCTGCTTTTTTCTTCTCGCGTTTTTTACATTCAGGACATTTCGATTTACGAAATGGTTTAGCGAAGAATAGCAGAATGAAAAATAAACCGAATATAATACTAGCTGAGTTTTTCACGATAATGACGCTACTATTTTTCATTTGAATCGATGGTTGGATCTCTTTTTCTTCCATAATGGCCCTCCATATATTGGATTTATATTTTAATTATAGCAAAGTTAATTGTTGTAATGATGTAAAAAGAGGAAGGGATAATAAATATTTATAGGTAGTATAAATGCTGTTTTTATGGTTATAAAACTATTTAATTTATATATCGTGATTTTATTGTTTGACAAATGTTTGATAAATGATAAAAAATTGTAAAAAAGCGGAACCTGTTACCTATTTCCTTTTCATAGGTGCTAAAATTATATATGCAGCTGCTAATATAAATAGAAAATGAAAAAAGGAGATAATAGGATATGGAAAGTAAAGTAGAACGCTATGTCGAAAATTATGTTGTAACTAAAAATACAATGGCCTTACTTCCTGTTATTCTAAGTGAAAAGAAAATTGTTACGCGAGTTGTTGAAATGGAAGATTCTTTTTTCGTATTTCAAAAGCCTCTAGATATTATAGAGAGAAGTTGTCGTAAGCATGGATCTAGTTTTTTGGGCAGAAAAGAAGGAACGAAAGAGTTAACGCACATTACACATAAAGCACCGATTGCAATCAGTCCGACAGATCAACTTTATTTTTTCCCTACTTATTCTTATTCTAGAAAAGAGTGCGCGTGGCTGTCGCATTTTTATATCGAAAGTAATCGAGAATTAAAAGATGGAAATCTTATGATTCGATTTATAAATGGCCTTGCTGTGAAATTAGAAATATCAAAAAGTAGTTTTGAAAATCAACAAAATCGTACAGCGAAACTGCGTACAGAATATGAAGATCGAAAGAAGAAACAAGGAAATCCTTGTTTTAAAGAAATTGATAAAAGAGATGAATCAACATTAAGACCAGCTTATGAGAAAGTGTATTTTGTTAGGGAAGAAGATGTGTGAGAGGAAAAGGATGAGGAGACTCATCCTTTTTTTATTTCATTATATATACAGTTTACGCTGTAAGATTCATAAATAAACCGAGTGAGATGTACAAATATATTGTTCTTTAATGGAACAATATAATGGTAATTTCCTTATATATATTTAATGTAGTGTGAATATATATCATTTTATATTTGTGGCATACATGATACTTCTTTCTATATAGGTAGAAATACCCTTACGTGCAGTAAGGGTATTTTTTTGAAAAAGACGAATTATTCCTTTCTGTAGTTTCTGCTTTTTCATCAAACGTAACCGTTAAGTTACAATTTGTGTATAGTGTCTAAATTATCTTCATATCCTGTCGAATATTGAAAGATTATCATAGCTAAATAATGAAGGAATTCTAATGAAGGACATGGAAACTTAATAATTACATCTCCATATGTCGTATCTACCATTTCCTCTTTCAGAAAAGCAATGATACAGTAGAGGTAGTAATTAGAGTAAAGGGGTAAAGTGTAGAATGGATTTTCAGTCAATCAAAGAGTATTTTTCACCAGAAAATATGGATCATATTGTTGAAAGTTATAAGGCGTTCGGACCGCTTCTTGGCATCGGTTTGCCGATGATAGAGGCGCTTATTCCAGCATTACCACTTATTGTGTTTGTACTAGCGAATGCTGTTGCATTTGGATTTTGGCTGGGTTTCCTTTATTCATGGCTTGGATCAGTAATCGGTGCTATGCTTGTTTTTTTCATTATCCGCCATTTTGGACGAAGCCGTTTCTTTTCTTTTGTAAATAAGCATGAGAAAGTGCGCAAGGCAATGGGGTGGATTGAAAGGAAAGGATTCGCGCCAGTGTTTGTTATATTTTGTTTTCCGTTTACACCGTCTGCGCTTATAAACGTTGTAGCTGGTTTATCTCGCATTAGCGTAAAACAGTTCGGACTTGCGCTCGCATTCGGGAAGCTTGTGATGATTTTTATTTTAACGTACATCGGTCATGATTTAATGTCGTTTATTCATAAGCCGGTGAAATCAGTTATTGTAGCGATTGTTATTTTTATTTTATGGTATGTCGGTAAAAGAATTGAAGTAAAGTTAGAACTACATTAAGAATAGTCTTCTTTGTCCCACTATTTGAGGGCAGTGAAACTCCCTCCAAAAAATTCGGCTGAAGCAGAGAAGTTAGGTGGGGATCAAACTGCCCGATCGGTGCGGGATGAACAAAACCCCCACCGATTAAGTTTCACTTTATAAATGCAAGCTTCATTATTAAAGGGTAAGGGGAGAAGCGGATGAAGAAAACTTTGAAAAAAGAAGGCCTAGAGTGGATACGAACAATTTTAATTGGTGTACTATTAGCTGTATTTTTTCGAACGTTTTTCTTTTCAACGTACGTTGTAGAGGGGAAGTCAATGATGCCGACATTGCAAGATGGCAATATGCTCGTTGTAAATAAGGTGAGTTATCAAGTGGGGGACTTGAACAGGTTCGATGTCGTCGTTTTTCATGCGAATAAAAAAGAAGACTATGTAAAGCGAATTATCGGTTTACCTGGAGACCATATTGAATATAAGCATGATAAGTTGTATATAAACGGTCAATTTATTGATGAGCCTTATTTAGAGAAGTACAAGAAAGAGGTAAATGGAAGGCAACTAACAGGTGATTTTACATTAGAAGAGTTAACGAAAGAAAAGGTGGTGCCAGCTGGTCATATTTTTGTAATAGGCGATAACCGCCTTGGGAGCTGGGATAGTAGACACTTTGGCTTTGTGAAGGCTGATACAGTTGTCGGTAAAGTCGATTTACGATATTGGCCAATTCAAGAGGTGCAAACGAATTTTTCAAAAGGTTGATATAATGAAGTAGAAGTATAGAAAAGACAAACAACTCCGTTTGTCTTTTTTCGTGTACTATAATACAATTATAGTAGCAAACTAACGTTCGTTGTGTAAGTGAAAGGTGGGGTTACATGTCACTTCGATTGGTGATTGGTAGAGCGGGAAGTGGAAAGAGTACACTTTGTTTACGAGAAGTGCAAGAAGCGTTAAAACAGCGCCCGAGAGGCAAAACAATATTATATCTTGTGCCAGAACAGATGACATTCCAGACGCAGCAGGCGTTAATTGAAAGTGAGGATGTAAGAGGTTCTATTCGGGCACAAGTTTTTAGTTTTTCACGATTAGCTTGGAAGGTGTTGCAAGAAGTTGGCGGAGCGAGTCGTCTTCATATTGATGAAGCGGGTGTGCATATGTTACTTCGTAAAATTGTAGAATCTCGTAAAGATGGATTATCGGTGTTCCAAAAAGCAGCAGAGCAAAACGGTTTCTTTGAACATCTTGGCAGTATGATTGCGGAGTTTAAACGTTACAATGTGACGCCATCTAACGTATATGAAATGTGGCAACAATTAGATGCGCATAGTAGCAGTGCTGAGCAAAAGTTATTAGCGAATAAAGTATATGATTTACAGCTATTATATGATGATTTTGAACGTGCTTTAATCGGGAAATATTTAGATTCAGAAGACTATTTACAATTGCTAGTGGAAAAGCTTCCGCAGTCTGAGTATGTAAATGGTGCTGAAATTTATATAGATGGGTTTCATTCATTTTCTCCGCAAGAACTTGAAATTGTAAGACAGCTCATGATTTGTGGAGCGAGAGTCACAATTACGTTAACGATAGATGAAAAAACATTAGCGCAGCCAGTGAATGAACTGGATTTATTTTATGAAACGACGTTAACATATGAAAAAATAAAACAAGTAGCGCGTGAAGAGAAAATAGAAATTGAAAAAACAATTCCACTTATGGAACAACCGCGTTTTCATTCTCCGGCATTAGCTCATTTAGAAACGCATTATGAAGCGCGTCCGAATGAAAAGTATTATGATGAAGCAAGTGTAACAATTAGTACAGCGGCGAATTTACGAGCTGAAGTAGAAGGGGTTGCTCGTGAAATTCGTAGACTTGTCGCGGATGAAACGTATCGTTATCGAGATATTGCAGTACTTCTTCGTAACGGGGAAAGTTATTACGATGTGATGCGAACGTTATTTACAGATTATAATATTCCACACTTCATCGATGAAAAACGCCCGATGTCACATCATCCATTAGTAGAGTGTATTCGTTCTGCCTTAGAAATTATTAGCGGAAATTGGCGTTATGACGCGGTGTTTCGCTGCGTGAAAACAGAGCTTTTATATCCATTAGACGTAAGGAAAGAAATGATGCGTGAAGAGATGGATGAGTTCGAAAACTACTGTTTAGCGTACGGTGTACAAGGGAAGAGATGGACTTCTGAGGATCCGTGGATGTATCGCCGTTACCGTTCACTTGACGATACAAACGGAATGATAACAGATATTGAACGTGAAATGGAAGAGAAAATAAACAGGCTGCGTGATGTTGTAAGAACGCCAGTTATTCGCATGCAAAAAAGGTTAAAGCGTGCGGGAACAGTGATGCAAATGTGCGAAGCGGTTTACTTATTTTTAGAAGAACTTGACGTTCCAAAGAAGTTAGAAGAATTACGTATACGTGCAGAAGAGAGCGGAGATTTCTTATTTGCAACAGACCATGAACAAGTATGGGAAGAAGTAATGAGCCTTCTTGATACGTTTGTAGAAATGCTTGGTGAGGAGAAAATGTCACTATCTATGTTCACGGACGTTATGTCGACAGGACTTGAGGCACTTCAATTCGCTAACATTCCGCCATCATTAGATCAAGTATTAGTTGCCAATATTGATCACTCCAGGTTATCAGATGTGAAAGCTACGTTTATTATCGGCGTAAATGAAGGAGTTATTCCAGCAGCACCGATGGATGAAGGGATGCTTTCTGATGAGGAAAGAGAAGTTCTTGGTGCGGCAGGAATTGAACTCGCGCCAACGACGAGACAAACTTTATTAGAAGAGCAGTTCGTTATGTATCAGATGGTAACGAGAGCGTCTGAGAAATTATATATTTCATGCCCACTTGCAGATGAAGAAGGAAAGACATTACTTGCATCTAGCTTTATTAAGAAAATAAAAAGAATGTTCCCTAATGTGAAAGACTCGTTTATTACGAATGACGTAAACGACTTATCGCGTTCGGAACAAATTTCATACGTAGCAACGCCAGAAGTGACGTTATCTTATGTCATGCAGCAACTACAAACGTGGAAGCGATACGGATTTGAAGGAAATCTAGATTTTTGGTGGGACGTCTATAACTTCTACGTCACTTCGGATGAATGGAAACAAAAAAGTAGTCGCGTGTTATCGAGTTTATTCTATCGAAATCGTGCGCAGAAACTAAGTACGGTAGTAAGTAGAGATTTATACGGAGATAAAATAAAAGGAAGCGTTTCTCGTATGGAACTCTTCAACCGTTGTGCGTACGCTCATTTCGCGCAGCACGGTTTATCGTTAAGAGAGCGTGATATTTTTAAACTAGATGCACCAGATATCGGTGAACTATTCCATGCAGCACTGAAGAGAATTGCAGACAGGCTATTACGCGAAAACCGCACTTGGGCGGATTTATCAATAAAAGAGTGTGAGCATCTTTCTGTTTTAGTAATAGAAGAAATCGCACCGTTATTACAAAGACAAATTTTATTAAGCTCAAATCGTCATTTCTATTTAAAACAAAAACTACAACAAATCATTTTCCGTACGTCAATCATTCTTCGTGAACACGCGAAGTCGAGCGGTTTCGTACCAGTTGATTTAGAGGTGCCATTCGGTATGGGCGGTACGGGATCGCTTCCGCCGATGGAATTCTCATTACCAAATGGTGTGAAGATGGAAGTTATCGGCCGTATTGACCGTGTGGATAAGGCTGAAGATGAAAACGGAACATTCCTTCGTATTATTGATTATAAATCAAGTTCAAAAGCGTTAGACTTAACGGAAGTGTATTACGGATTGGCACTTCAAATGTTAACGTATTTAGATGTCGTTACTACAAATGCACAAACGTGGATGAAAAAAGGCCACGCAGCATCACCTGCTGGTGTACTGTACTTTCATATTCATAACCCGATTGTTGAAATGAAAGGTGACGCATCTGAAGCTGAAATTGAAAAAGAAATTTTAAAGAAATTTAAAATGAAAGGCCTCGTACTAGGAGATGCTGACGTTGTTCGTTTAATGGATAACAAACTTTCAACAGGAAGTTCAGATATTATTTCTGCTGGTCTGAAAAAAGACGGTAGTTTTAGTGCGCGTTCTAGCATTGCAAGTGAGCAAGAGTTTAACGTACTGCAAAAATATGTACACCATACGTTTGAAAATATCGGAAAAGACATTACAGAAGGTGTTATTGATATTGCTCCTTACAAAAAGGGGAATAAAGCGGCATGTACGTTCTGTAACTTCAAATCTGTCTGTCAGTTTGATGAATCACTTGAAGATAATCAATTCCGTACGTTAAAAGATATGAAAGATAGTGAAGCGATGGAGAAAATTAGAGAGGAGGTTGACGGAGAATGATAGAGAATTGGCCTAAAAAACCAGAAGGTAGTCAATGGACAGATGACCAGTGGAAAGCCGTTGTAGCGAATGGACGTGACATTTTAGTCGCAGCAGCAGCTGGATCGGGAAAAACAGCAGTATTAGTTGAACGTATGATTAAAAAGATTATTAATGAGGAAAATCCAGTCGATGTCGATCGCCTGCTCGTTGTAACATTTACGAATGCAGCGGCGCAAGAGATGAAAAATCGAATTGGAGAAGCGTTAGAAAAAGTACTAATTGATGAGCCAGGATCTCAACATGTAAGAAAACAGCTGAGCCTATTAAATAAAGCATCTATTTCAACGATCCATTCATTTTGTTTACAAGTAATTAGAGGGTATTACTACATGCTGGATGTTGATCCTCGTTTTCGTATTGCAAATCAAACAGAAAATGAGTTGTTAAAAGAAGAAGTGCTAGATGACATATTAGAAGAAGAGTATGGAATCGAAGATAATAGTATTTTCTTTGAATTAGTTGATCGCTATACGAGTGACCGTAGTGATGATGACTTACAAAGAATGATTTTAGCGCTTCATACAGAATCAAGAGCGCATCCAAATCCGGAAAAATGGCTCGATAAATTAGTAGAAGCATACGACGTGGAAGGAAAGACAATTGAAGATTTAGTGTATGCTTCTTACCTATTAGAAGATGTGAGATTCCAGCTTGAAACAGCGGAACAACATATTCGTAAAGCAACCGAACTCGCAATGCTTCCTGACGGCCCGGCGCCTCGCGTTGAAACCCTGCAAGCGGATGCAGCTTTACTTGGAATGTTATCATCAGCAGCTCGTGAATCGTGGACAAGCGTGTATGAAGCGATGCAAAACGTATCGTGGCAAACGTTAAAGCGTATTAAGAAAAGTGATTACAACGAGGATGTTGTAAAACAAGTAGACTCTCTTCGTAATAAAGCGAAAGATGAAGTGAAGAAATTACAAGAAGAGTTATTTAGCCGCAAACCTGAAAGTTTCTTACGAGATTTTCAAGATATGCATCCTGTATTAGAAAAACTCGTGAAGCTCGTAAAAGTCTTTACAGAGCGTTTCCAAGCGATGAAGCGAGATAAAGGAATGGTTGATTTCACAGATTTAGAGCATTTCTGTTTGCAAATTTTAAGTGAACAAAGTGAAAATGATGAAGTGAAGCCATCAGCAGTAGCGCTTCAATATCGTAATAAATTTGCAGAAGTACTAGTCGATGAATATCAAGATACGAACTTCGTACAGGAATCCATTATTAAATTCGTAACGAAAGATTCTGAGAGTGAAGGGAACTTGTTCATGGTTGGTGACGTAAAACAGTCAATCTACCGTTTCCGACTAGCAGAACCAGGCTTATTCTTAGGAAAGTATAAACGCTTCACGCAAGAAGGATCGGGCGGCGGAATGAAGATTGATTTAGCGAAAAACTTCCGTAGTCGTCATGAAGTACTAGCAGGTACGAACTTTATTTTCAAACAAATTATGGGCGAAGAAGTTGGGGAAATCGATTACGATGCTGACGCTGAATTAAAGCTAGGTGCTAGCTATCCAATAGGTGAAGATGTAGCAGCTGAATTATTATGCATTCAGCAAACGGAAGAAGAAGTACTAGAGGGTGAAGAAGGTACGGAAGTCGAAAAGGCGCAACTGGAAGCTCGTCTTATGGCGCAGCGCATTAAAGCGATGGTCGATTCAGGTTATGAAGTGTATGACCGAAAAACGGATAGTATGCGACCAGTGCAATATCGTGATTTCGTTATTTTACTTCGCTCTATGCCGTGGGCACCGCAAATTATGGAAGAGTTAAAACTACAAGGAATTCCAGTATATGCAGACCTTGCGACTGGTTACTTTGAAGCGACAGAAGTAAATATTATGATGAACGTATTCCGCGTTATTGATAATCCGATGCAAGATATTCCACTTGCAGCAGTACTTCGTTCACCGATCGTTGGATTAAATGATGAAGAACTTGCGACGCTTCGTGCTCACGGAAAGAAAGGGTCATTTTATGAAGTAATGAGCTCATTCTTAAAAGGTGCACCGCTTGAAGAAGAACAAGAACTTCATGAAAAACTAGAATGGTTTTATAACTTACTACAAGGATGGCGTGAATTCGCGCGCCAACAATCACTTTCTGATTTAATTTGGAAAGTGTACGGTGAGACAGGGTATTATGACTTTGTCGGCGGTTTACCAGCTGGAAAGCAAAGGCAGGCAAACTTGCGTGTATTATATGACCGCGCAAGGCAATATGAAGCAACATCATTTAGAGGATTATTCCGCTTCTTACGTTTTATTGAACGTATTTTAGAACGCGGTGACGATATGGGGACGGCGAGAGCTCTTGGTGAACAAGAAGATGTTGTTCGCATTATGACGATTCATAAAAGTAAGGGACTTGAGTTCCCGGTCGTATTTGTAGCTGGACTCGGTCGTCGTTTTAATACACAAGATTTAATGAAACGTTTCTTACTGCATAAAGACTTCGGTTTCGGTTCACAGTTCATTGATCCGCGTAAACGAATTAAATATACGACATTATCGCAACTTGCAATTAAACGTAAAATGAAAATGGAATTAATTGCGGAAGAAATGCGCGTATTATACGTAGCTTTAACGCGTGCAAAAGAGAAGTTAATTTTAATCGGAACAGTTAAGGATGCAAATAAGGAAATGGAAAAATGGCTCGATGCGAGGGAACATAGTGAATGGTTATTACCAGATCACATACGTGCTGGAGCGTCTTGCTATTTAGACTGGATTGCACCTTCATTATATAGACATCGTGATAGTGAAATACTTCTTGAATTAGGACAAGGAAGTATTCCAGATGAAATTTACGGGTATGACACTAGCTGGAAAGTAGAAGTTGTGGACGGTAACACGCTACTTGCACCAGAGCCAGTTCAAGAAGAGAAACAAGAGTTGTTAGAAGCACTTCGTGAGAAAAAGGCTGTGCCATTACAAAGTGAACGAAAAGAAGAAGTGTACGATAGGTTAATGTGGAAGTACGGGTATGAGGAAGCAACCTCTCATCGTGCGAAGCAATCCGTTACAGAAATAAAGAGAAATTATCAGTCTGAAGAAGGCAGCGATAACGCCTTTATTAAAAAACTACGTGCACCAATTAAAACACGTCCGCGCTTTATGGAGAAAAAAGGATTAACGTACGCAGAGCGTGGGACGGCAGTCCATACCGTTATGCAACATGTAGATTTGAAGAAGCCGATTACGGTTGAAGTTCTTCAAGAACAAATTGCTGGAATGGTAAATAAGGAATTGTTAACATTCGAGCAGGCGGAAGAAATAGCGATTGAAAAAGTAATTTCATTCTTTGACAGTGACCTAGGTAAAAGGGTATTAGCGGCGAAAAGTGTTGAGCGTGAAGTTCCATTTACGATGATGCTATCAGCAGAAGAAGCATATCAAGATTGGCAAGGGAATAGCGGGGAATCGATTCTTGTCCAAGGGGTTATCGACTGCATGATTGAAGAAGAAGATGGTATTACGCTAATCGATTTCAAAACAGATACGATTGAAGGTAAATTCCCAGGCGGATTTGAACAAGCAAAACCAATTTTAGAAGATCGCTATAAAGTGCAGCTTTCGTTATATGCAAAAGCACTCGAGAAAAGCTTACAACATCCTGTGAAAGAGAAATGTTTATACTTCTTTGATGGGAATTATGTTGTGAATATTGAGGAATAGAGGGGCTTGAAAATGGCGACGGAAAAAACGTTAAGAACGTGTGAAAAAGGACATGAATACTATAAAAGTAGCGATTGTCCAACTTGCCCAACCTGTGAGAAAGAGAGAAAGCCAAAAGAAGGTTTTCTCTCTCTTCTTTCAGCACCAGCAAGAAGGGGATTAGAGCACCATGGTATTCACACTGTAGAAGAGCTCTCAAAATATAGTGAAAAAGAAATTTTAAAACTGCATGGTATGGGCCCCGCATCTTTACCAAAGCTTAGAAAGGCTTTGGAGGAGGGCGGATTATCATTTAAATAAATGGTGATGTGATGAATAATTTTCAAAGAAAAGATCCGTTACTATTTCATATAAAAAAGAGGTGTCACCTATAGGAGACACCTCTTTTTTACGCTGTTCCAATCTGATCTTGATCTGCCACATCAGAATCAAACGTATTTGTTGCACTAACACCGTTAAACGTATTCACGACAAACCCAACATTGGAAGCTCCAGATCCGTTATAGGCTTTCGTGTTTTCTTTCGGAGACACGTTATAAAAATCTCCTAAATTGAAAGAACCGTTACTGTTTTGAACGACGAGATTTCCAACAACAGAAGGCATACCATCCACCTACTTTACTAAGCTTTTTAATTACTATATGAATTATTGAGCGGAAGGTTCATCCGTAATATATTGGCGGATTTGCATAATACGAGAGTTATTAAAAACATAATCAACATTTCCAATTTGAAAGCAACCAGAATTTAAAAGTGTTCGCAATTCAACGTTATTTACTTCAATAAAAGGGCATTCATTTATAATATTTAATTTGACATCTGTCGTTCGCTTTGGGATTGTAATGTGTTCATCTGTAAAGATTTCAAATGCATCTAAGCGCCCTTCACCTTTTATATAACAAGGGATTTCCCTGTGGACGGCAAGAGCTCTACTTTTTAATTCCATTTGATTTGCATCTCCAACTTGAAATACAGCAGCAATCCCTAAAGAAATAATAGAAACATTTTGGACAATAGACACATGATGTAACATAATTTCTCAGTCTCCTTAACCTGGAGTAGGAGGGACATCTGTTACTAATGGTACAAATGGACCCTCTGTAACAGTTTCAAACGGTGTATCAAGAATAGAAGATAAAATGAGGAAATTTGCATCCCCAATTAAAAAGAGAGCGGACGAAGATACACCGTTCATTTTAATCTGTCCGACTTTTAACTCGCGATTTACAACGTTAAGATTCATACATACTTACTCCTTTCGGAAATTTCCCGGTATGTGCTGAATAAAGGATAGAAAGGCTTTGTCGATATCTTGTTTCATTGCTTGAATAATGAGGTCTCGTAAATAATCTGGATCTGTTGAAATACCTTCATATGATTGAGCTTGTGATAAATAATAAGGAAGTCTATGCTCCATCTGTTTTTTTATGTCATCAACCATCATTTGTCGATACATTTCATCAAGCGGTGTTCTCTCTTCTTGTTCAAAATGGAGAATTCGATTATATGCTTCTTCATCTAAGTAGCGATGCATTTCTTGAAGGATACCTTGATAAAAGTCAGGGTTGGTGTCAGTTTCAGGATTGACCTTCAATGTTTCTGTATCAACTTGAAAATCTTCAATTTGTTGTCCTTTTGTTGAAAATGGATTTAAACCAATATTTAAAGTACCATTTAAATTTTCTACTTTTAATTGATCGAATTTGTATTCCACTTTTCCTATAGAAGAGGAGGGGCGACTTTTTAATTCATTAAGCTCTTCTTGTAATTGGCGGACTTGATCTTCTAGGCTAAGGATGGTTGCTTGTTGTATTTGGAGAGCTTGCTGAAGTTGGTGTAAGTAAGTATATATATCTTGATTCATTTTGTGAAACCTCCTTTTCAATAGGGAGGGTAAATATATTCCTGCTATATATTTATGACAAGGATGCCTTAAGAAGAACTGTTTGATGGTTTGATAGAAATAATTTGTCCTTTCGCCTGTAATGGGCGAAGAGGTTCTGTAAATCCACCCGTATTTGAAAATTTAGATAGAGCTTTAATACTTCCGGCCGTACCAATTTGGAATACAGAAGAAGTCGTAATGCTATCGATTCTAATACTGTTAATGATAATACTTTGGTTCACGTAAAAATTCAATGCAATTGCCTCCTTTAAGTTGAACCAATTATCGCTTGATCGATTACATCTGAATCATTGACAGTCGTTGCGCTTTGATAATTGTAGACAGAAACATTATCTCCAACGTTAAAAGAGCCGGCCCCAGCGAAAGCACGTGAATAACTAATAGGCCTAATCGCAAATACATCTCCAATGTGAAAAATACCACTTGACCCAATATTGACGATACGAATATGTCCGACCATAGCTGGCATATAAAACACCTTTCGTTTTTAAAATTTTCTTTTCTACTATTGTATGGGCGTTTTCAATAAAATGTGTGTTTTTTTGAAATAAAAGAAACACACACGTTATTACGTGTGTGTTTCGAATGTTTGATTAGGTTGAAAATCCGTATGTACATGCCAAATTACATTTAAGAGCCTGTCCAGTTCTTGGCTACAATCCACTGTTTTTTGAGAAGTCATTCCGTAGCGTTCAGCAAAATAGATCATTTTTTCACGTTTTTTTTCAATAGCTTGCTCAAACATTGAAATCGGCTCCATCTCTAAATGAAATTTTTAGTATATATGTAGTACATATTATACAAAAATCCCATAAAAAAGAAACAACTTCGCTAAAAAAAGTAAAATTTCTACATTTTATGTCAAATAACGAATGGTAACGAATAAGGTGCGAGAAGAATATTGTAAAAATTAGCGTGCATGAGAAGGTTTTTTTCTTATAGATGCGAATACAATTAAATGGTATGAGTTTTAGGATGGAGAGTGGAAATATTGCGTTTTGTAACGGCGAAGAAAGAGGAAAAGGTATTTTTAGGTATTGTAGACGAAGAGGAAGAAAAAGTACTGCACTTAAGAGAAGCGCAAAGACAAAAAGGGGAAAAGGTTACGATTCCGATTACAATGTTAGAGTGTATTGAAAGAGGGACTGAATGTCTTGAGAAAATATGTGAAATTGTAAATTGGGCAAAGGAAAATGAAGGGGTAGCGTATTATCCGTTAACAGAGGTGAAAATATTAGCACCAATTCCAAGGCCAAGAAAGAATATACTTTGTGTTGGGAAAAACTATCGTGAACATGCAATCGAGATGGGCGGAGTAGAGTCTATTCCGGAAAATATAATGATTTTTACGAAAGCACCAACAACAGTTATTGGAATTGATGAGAAAATCAATGGGCATTCCCACGCAACGAATGAACTAGATTATGAAGGGGAACTAGCTATTGTTATTGGTAAGCGAGGGAAGCAAATAAAAAAAGAAAAAGCGCTTGACCATGTTTTCGGATATACAGTTATAAATGATGTAACCGCTCGTGACATTCAAAGGAAACATAAACAGTTTTTCCTTGGGAAAAGCTTCGATACGTTTTGTCCGATGGGACCGTATTTAATGCATAAATCAATGGTTGAAACGCCGAACGCATTACACATCGAAACAGTAGTAAATGGAGAAGTAAGACAAACTTCAAACACAAATAAAATGATTTTTTCAATTGAAGAAATTATTTCAACGATAAGTAAAGGGATGACATTAGAACCAGGCGATATTATCGCAACAGGAACGCCGTCTGGTGTCGGAAAGGGCTTTACACCACCGAAGTTTTTACACGCTGGTGATGAAGTGGTCATTACAGTAGAGGGAATTGGTACTTTGCGAAATGTAGTGAAATGAAGAAAAAAGCTATCTTGTATAAAGATAGCTTTTTTCTATGGTCTCGGGTTATAGAGGTAATCGATAACGGCAAAAGTGTAAAGACCAATTAATGCAAGTGTACAAATGCCAAATAATATAACCGCAAGTGCGCTTTTTTCTCGTCCAAATCCAATAATAGTAAGAATAACAGCAGTCCAAAATGATGCTTTCAGTAGTGTGAGTGTAGTAGGAGTTGAGTAATGAAGCCATGTTGTGGAAAGGATGAAACCAAAGAATGTAACTAAAATAAAAGCTGTAGCTAAATAGTTAATATGTTTACCATATCTTAATAGCATGTCGCACCTCCTTCTATGAATGAAAAAACAGAAAATTACAATTGAACTTTAATATAAATCACTATAAAAGGAAAGAGGTTGTCCTAACGTGTAGGACAACCTCTCTATCATTACGATAAAACAGCTTTAATTTTTTGGAATGCCCACTCTAAATCTTCTTCAGAGATTACTAGAGGTGGTGCGATACGAATTACATTTTCGTGTGTTTCTTTACATAACAGCCCAGCTGCTTTTAGTTGTTCACAGTAAGGACGAGCTGGCTCGTTTAATTCGATACCGATGAATAAACCTTTACCGCGAACGTCAGTAATCATTGGGTTATCAATTTCTTTTAATTGCCCAACTAATTTTTCTCCTAATTGAAGAGAACGCTCTGTTAATTTTTCTTCTTCTAACACTTCAAGAGCTGCGATAGAAACAGCACATGCAAGTGGGTTACCACCGAATGTAGAACCGTGAGAACCTGGCTCGAATACACCTAAAATGTCGCGGTTTGCTGCAACGCAAGAGATTGGGAATACGCCGCCACCAAGTGCTTTACCAAGTATGTACATGTCAGGAGTTACATCGTCCCAGTCGCAAGCAAATACTTTACCAGTACGGCCTAAGCCTGTTTGGATTTCATCTGCTACAAATAAAACGTTTTCTTTTTTACATACTTCAAGAGCTTCTTTTAAGAAACCAGCTGGTGGAATGTTAATTCCTGCTTCACCTTGAATTGGCTCTAAAATGAATGCTGCTGTATTTGGTGTAATTGCAGCTTTTAACGCTTCTAAATCACCGTAAGGAATTACAATAATGCCAGGAAGCATTGGACCGAAGCCACGCTTGTACTCTTCGTTTGATGACATAGAAACAGCACCCATCGTACGTCCGTGGAAGTTATCTTCACAAACGATGATTTCAGCGCGGTTTGCTTCTACTTTTTTCACATCATAAGCCCAGCGGCGAGCTGTTTTAATTGCAGTTTCAACAGCTTCTGCACCTGTATTCATTGGAAGTACCATTTCTTTATTAGTTAGTTTCGCAACTTTTTCGTACCAAGGGCCTAATTGATCACTATGGAAAGCACGAGAAGTTAACGTAACACGATTAGCTTGGTCAATTAAAGCGTTAATAATTTTTGGGTGACGATGACCTTGGTTAACTGCAGAATATGCACTTAATAAGTCCATATAGCGATTTCCTTCAGGATCTTCTACCCAAACGCCTTCTGCTTTAGAAATAACGATTGGAAGTGGGTGATAGTTATTTGCTCCGTATGTGTCTGTAAGTTCGATAATATCCTTAGTTTGAATCATGATTGTTCCCCCTTTTGTTATTACAAGAAGTTTGTAAATACTCTAAATATTATATCATTTAAATGTAAAAAAGCGAAACATTTCCTGAAAATAAATGAACATGTTATCATATAGAGTGAAAAAGTGTGAAAAGAGGAGGTAGGGGATACGATGGTACATATGCATATTACAGCATGGGCGTTAGGTTTAATTTTATTCTTCGTTGCGTATTCACTTTATTCAGCAGGAAGAAAAGGGAAAGGTGTACATATGGGGCTTCGTCTTATGTACATTATCATTATTGTGACAGGTTTCATGTTGTACATGGGTATTATGAAGACTGCAACAAGTAACATGCACATGTGGTACGGTTTAAAAATGATAGCTGGTATTTTAGTTATCGGTGGAATGGAAATGGTTCTTGTGAAAATGAGCAAGAATAAGGCAACAGGGGCAGTTTGGGGATTATTTATTGTCGCACTAGTAGCGGTATTTTACCTTGGACTGAAATTACCGATTGGTTGGCAAGTATTCTAATAAAAAATAAAACCACCGTATCTCTCAAATGTTTGGGGGATACGGTGGTTTTTATTTTTATGTCGCATCGATATGCAACTCTTCTCCATTTACTTTCGTAAAACGGAAAATATTTTTATTTGAAGAAGAGTGACGAACGAAATGGTGCTGCAGTGTACAGATCATCTCTTCATTATCAAATAAAAGAATATTTACGCCCTCGCATGCTTCCTCTTTCGGTAAGAAGGATAAATAATTATGGCAATACATGCAATCATATAGAGAGTAATGAAGTGATTGCAATGATTCTGTTAATAACGCAAAAACAGAATCGGGTAATTCCTCAAGCCATTCATGATAGCTAAGGAGTAATTTTTTACGAATGCGTATCATTTCCCCGTTTTGGAGGGGGTGTTGTTCATTTGCGATTTGCAATATGTTTTGTTCATAAAAACGAGCTGGTAGCCAGTTGTTGTTATATAAAACCTCAAAGCCATCTTCGGCAATATCTTCTAATAAAAATGCTTCGTCATTTTCATCATCAAAGAATACCCATTCATTGTTTATATATTCTACATTACCGACTGAATGAGCACGAGGTTGGTTATATAAAATATGTTTACGTTGTATCATACACGATTTCTCCTTTATGAAAAGTAGTTATTCTTGTTATAGACAGTTCGCGCGTTCTTTATAACTAGACACATCCGGACATAGGTGGGCATACAATAAAACACGTTTTACTGAGTGAAATTACTATTCCGTATACGGATGGTAGGTTATCGTCAAGTTTGTCATTTTTTTGTATCCGCACTTTTAGAGTGGGGATTACTGCACGTTCAGGAAAAGTAATAAGATGGAAGGATGATTTATATGTGCGGGATTACAGGATGGGTGGATTATAAACGCTCATTAGAAGGAGAAAGGGCCGTCGTTATGAAGATGGCTGAGACGTTAGCGAAGCGTGGCCCAGATGATAATAAAGTTTGGATTAAGGGTAATGTCGCGTTTGGGCATAAACGGTTAATCGTTGTTGACCCTGAGGGTGGTAAACAGCCGATGACTTGTTTAAAGGATGAAGCGAATTATGCAATTTGCTATAACGGCGAACTTTATAACACGGAAGACATTCGAAAGGAACTTTTAAGAAGAGGATATACGTTCAAAGGTCATTCTGATACGGAAGTATTATTAGCATCGTATATTGAATGGAAAGAAGAATGTGTCGATCATTTAAACGGTATATATGCGTTTGCTGTATGGGACGAACGGAAAGAACAAGTATTTATTGCAAGAGATCGATTAGGTGTAAAACCGCTATTTTATAAATATGATAGTGGACGATTACTATTTGGCTCAGAGTTAAAAGCGATACTAGCGCATCCTGATGTGAAGGCTGAAGTAACGTTAGAAGGGTTATCAGAAATATTCGGCCTCGGACCATCTAGAACGCCTGGTCACGGTATTTATGCTGGTATAAAAGAATTACGACCGGGCCACGCAATGACATTTTCAAAAAATGGTTTATGTATATGGAGATATTGGAATGTAGAAAGCAAAAAACATGAAGATTCCTTTGAAGAAACAGTAGAGAAAACACGCTTTTTATTACAAGATGCTATTACAAGGCAACTCGTTTCTGATGTACCGTTATGCACTTTTTTATCAGGTGGTGTAGATTCAAGTGCTATAACAGCAATTGCCGCAAAAGAATATGAAAGATCAGGGAAAGGGCCATTACACACGTATTCTATTGACTATGAAGATAATGAAAAATATTTTAAAGCAAATGCATTCCAACCCAATTCAGATGCGCCGTTTATTAACTTAATGACTGAAACGTTTCAAACGACTCACCATCGTTGCGTCATTTCAAATGAACTGCTAGCAGAGTGTTTAACAGAAGCGGTGCTCGTTCGTGATTTGCCTGGTATGGCAGATATCGATTCCTCATTATTATGGTTTTGCCGCGAAATTAAACAAGACTTTGTCGTCGGTTTATCTGGAGAATGTGCAGATGAAATCTTCGGTGGGTATCCATGGTTTTATAGAGAAGATGATTTACAATCAAGTGCATTCCCATGGATGCGCTCTACAGAAGCACGTGAACAACTTCTGAAGAAAGAATGGAGAAGTAAATTAAATTTACAACAATATGTACAAAGGCGCTATGAAGAATCCATTCAAGAAGTTCCTATTTTAGAGGGAGAAAGCCCACTGGAAGCGAAGAGACGACAATTATTTTATTTAAACATGGTATGGTTTATGACAACATTATTAGACAGAAAAGACCGCATGAGTATGGGAGCAAGCTTAGAAGTGCGCGTTCCATTTGCGGACCACCGACTTGTCGAATATGCGTGGAATATTCCTTGGGAAATGAAAATGTATGAAAACCGCGAAAAAGGTCTATTGCGTAAAGCTTTAGAAGGGATACTTCCACATGACATTTTATATAGAAAGAAGAGTCCTTATCCGAAAACGCATAACCCGCATTATACAAAAGCGGTAACAGTATGGCTACAAGATTTATTAACGGATAAAGGCTCAATTTTGCATGAATTGTTTGATAAAGAGCAATTGAATGGATTAATCCACTCAGGCGGAAGTGCATTCCAAACACCTTGGTTCGGTCAATTAATGACTGGGCCGCAACTTCTAGCTCATTTAGCACAAATTCACGTTTGGTTTAAAGAGTATGGGGTAAATATTAAAGAATAGCAAAAAAGCGGCTTACATGTACGTGAGCCGCTTTTTTTATTAAATAAATTGTCATATAAAATTAAAAATCACCTTATAAATAATATTTATTTAGAATTATTATTTTGACGTACTTATTATTGCTTGTTATAATTGGAAACAAATGTTCTTGAAAAAGATTCTCATTTTCAAAAATTGAGGTGTGAAATAGATGGCAAAGAAAAAAATAGGTTTACTCGTAATGGCGTATGGAACGCCGGAGTCATTGGATGATGTAGAAGCGTATTATACACATATCCGTCATGGGCGTAAGCCAACAGAAGAAGCGCTCCAAGATTTAATCGGGCGTTATAAAGCAATTGGTGGAATATCACCGCTTGCGAAAATTACGAAAGAGCAAGCGCATAAATTAACGGATTCAATGAATAATATATTTACAGAGTATGAATTTACTTGTTACTTAGGATTAAAACATATTGCACCAGTTATAGAAGACGCAGTAGAAGAGATGAAGAAAGATGGGATTGAGCATGCGATTAGTATCGTATTAGCACCGCATTACTCTACATTCAGCATTAAAGCATATAATGAACGCGCGATTCGTCTTTCAGAAGACATTGGTGGCCCTGTTATTGAACCAATTGAACAATGGTACGATGAACCGAAGTTTATTTCCTATTGGGCAGATCAAATAAAAGAAACGTTTACAAAAGTTAAAGATAAAGAAAAAGCAGTCGTAATTTTTTCGGCGCATAGTTTACCAGAGAAGATTATTGCAGCAGGTGACCCATACGTAGAGCAATTACGGCAAACAGCAGATTTAATTGCTACAGAAGCAGGTGTAAAGCACTATACAATTGGTTGGCAAAGTGCAGGAAATACACCAGACCCATGGATTGGACCAGATGTGCAAGATTTAACGAGAGATTTATTTGAAGAGCATGGATATGAATCTTTCGTATATTGCCCAGTTGGATTTGTGGCAGAGCATTTAGAAGTTTTATATGACAACGACTATGAATGTAAGGTTGTAACGGATGAATTAAACGCCCAATATTTTAGACCGAATATGCCAAATGCACAACCTGTATTTATTGATTGTTTAGCTGAAATTGTTTCCAAAAAAATGAAGGGAATAGTTGACAAAGATTTAGTTTTGAATAATAATTAGTTTATAATAATTTTAAATAAATAATAATTACTACGAAAGAAAGAGGAGGATCCCCAGATGAATCCAAATAATCGCTTAACAACAAACCAAGGTGCTCCAGTTGGAGATAATCAAAACTCTCGTACAGCTGGTCACCGTGGACCGGTATTGTTAGAAGACTATCATTTAGTAGAAAAACTTGCACATTTTGATCGTGAACGTATTCCAGAGCGTGTTGTGCATGCGCGTGGTGCAGGTGCTCACGGTGTATTCGTAACGAAAAACAGCATGAAGCAATATACGAAAGCCGCATTTTTACAAAATGAAGGAACTGAAACGCCTGTATTTGTTCGTTTCTCAACGGTTATTCATGGTCAAGGTTCTCCGGAAACAGCTCGTGATCCACGTGGGTTCGCTGTTAAATTTTATACAGAAGAAGGAAATTACGATATCGTAGGTAACCACTTACCAGTCTTCTTCATTCGTGATGCAATTAAATTCCCTGATATGGTGCATTCTTTAAAACCAGCACCTGATACAAATATTCAAACGCCAGATCGTTACTGGGATTTCATGACGTTAAGTCCGGAATCTACACATATGATGACGTGGGTATTTTCTGATTACGGTACACCAGCGAGTTATCGTGAAATGGAAGGTTTCGGTGTCCATTCATTTAAATGGATTAATGCAGAAGGTAAAATCGTCTATATTAAATATCACTGGAAACCACAGCAAGGTGTACGTAACTTAAATGCAAAAGAAGTGCAAGAAGTGCAAGGGAAAGACTTCAACCATGCAACTCGTGACTTGTTCGATGCAATCGAAAAAGGAAATTATCCGAAGTGGGATTTACACGTACAAGTGATGCAACTAGATGAAACGGATTCTTTAGACTTTGATCCACTAGATCCAACGAAAGTATGGCCCGAAGATCGTTTCCCATTAATGGAAGTAGGAACAATGACGTTAAATCGTAATCCGAAAAACTTCTTCGCGGAAGTAGAACAAGTGGCGTTCTCTCCGAGTGCAACTGTAAATGGTATTGAACCATCTGAAGATAAATTATTACAAGGACGTTTATTCTCTTACCCAGATACACAGCGTTATCGCCTTGGTGCAAACTACTTACAAATTCCTGTAAACTGCCCATATGCAGCTGTTCATAACCAACAACGTGATGGTGCAATGCAAGTAAATCAAAACCCATCTACGGTAAACTACGAACCGAGCCGTCATACGGAAAATCCGGTTGAAGATCCAACTTACCGCGATTCAACTATGAAAGTAGAAGGCTACGTATCTCGTGAAAAAATTGAGAAACCAAATGACTTCAAACAAGCAGGGGAGCGTTACCGTTCATTTTCTAAAGAAGAGCAAGATAACTTAATTGCAAACTTAACAAACGACTTAAAAGACGTAAATGAGCGCACGAAATTATTAGCTGTTTGTAACTTCTTCCGTGCAGATCAAGAGTACGGTATGCGTTTAGCTCAAGCGTTAAATGTTGATATTACGCAATATGTAGGGAATGCTCCGAAATAAATAGAAAAAGACGACCGGTTTTCGGTCGTCTTTTTATGTGTAAAATAAGCTTTACACGGGGTATTTTTCGTTTTCGTCATGTCGGAATTTGTTGGTAAATCGATATTTTGTGTCGAAACGTCGATATAATGAAAGAATCGCTGATATATTTAAAAAAATCGTCGATATATCCGAATAATCGCTGATATATTCATGAATATACCAACTAGGGTATACCACCGACAGTATAATAAAAAGAGATGCAATCTACTAGTAGTAGATTGCATCTCTTTTTTAATTCACTCGCTCAGTATACTCATAAGCCTTCTCACCGTGCATCGAAATATCAAGTCCCATATGTTCTTCGTGCTCATCTACCCGAACAGGGAGGAAGTAGTTGATCGCTTTAATAATGGCGTATGTCATTATAATTGTGAATGCATATGTTGCTCCGATTGCGACAAGTTGTTTAAATAGTAAAGCTGCGTTTCCGTAAAACAGACCGTTAGCGCCATCACCGTTTACAGTAGTAGTTGCGAAAAGTCCAGTTGCAATACCGCCCCAAGTTCCTCCGATGCCGTGACATCCGAATGCATCAAGTGTATCGTCGTACCCAAATTTCGTTTTCAAGAAGAAGACAGCACCGAAACATAATACGCCCCCGATTGCTCCGATAAGAAGGGCGGAGAAAGGTGTAACAAATCCGCAAGCTGGCGTAATTGCGACTAGACCGGAAACAACCCCGCAAGCAGCTCCCATCGCAGTCGGTTTCGATTGGAAGAACCATTCAGATAGCATCCAAGTTAGAGCAGAGGCAGCGGCGGCTATATTTGTATTAATAAATGCAGTTAAAGCGACGTCGTTTAATGATAATGCACTCCCGACGTTAAAACCGAACCACCCGAACCATAGTAAACCTGCACCTAACATCGTAAATGGTAAATGGTGAGGAGAGGTACCGTTTATGTTTTTTCGTTTTCCGAGGAAAATCGCTAATACAAGACCAGCAACACCAGAAGTGATATGAACGACATTACCACCAGCGAAGTCTAACGCGCCAAGTTCTCTTAGCCATCCGCCAACGCCCCATACCCAATGAGCGACGGGATTGTAAACGAGTGTTGTCCATAGAAGAATAAAAATAAGAAAGGCAGAAAAACGCATTCTTTCAGCGAATGCACCTGAAATTAAAGCTGGAGTTAAAATAGCGAACATGAGTTGGAACATCATAAATAAATTGTGAGGAATAGTAGATGAGTAGTCTGGATTTGGTGCGTAGGTAACTCCGTTTAAGCCGAACCAATCGAGATTGCCTATAAGTCCGTGCCAATCTGGTCCGAAAGATAAAGAATAACCGATTACAATCCACTGAATTGAGACGATAGCCATTGCGCTGTAGCTGTGCATCGTTGTGCTCAATACATTTTTACTACGAACCATGCCTCCGTAAAAAAGTGCTAATCCTGGTGTCATTAACATGACCATTACTGTCGTTATAAACATAAAAACTGTATCTCCCGTATTCATTCAATCCCCTCCTATAATGTTAGAAAATATTACATTATTTGTTATGTTTCATATCATATTCGAAATTGAGGTGAAAATCAACTGAATTTTTAGAAAGTTTTATTAATCATGTAAGAAAATCTAACATTATGTATTTTTGAAGGAATGAAATCAGCGTATGCGATTTGCTTGGATAATTGGTATAATATTCTTACAATTAAAAAACTTGGGGGATGCGTGTGGAAAAAATATGGACTAGGAACCTATTCATTTGTTTTTGTTTAGCTGTCGTTTTGTTTGTACCAATACATACTTTTGCAGATGAAAAAAGAGAGTGGCGAGATGAAGTCATATATTCGATTATGATTGATCGCTTCAATAATGGAGAACCGAAAAATGACAAGCAGTTAGACGTTGGTAATTTAGAAGGTTATCAGGGCGGAGATATAAGAGGGATTATAAAAAGGCTGGATTATATAAAAGAAATGGGTTTTACGACTGTTATGCTTTCGCCGCTTTTTGAAAGTGGACAGTATGATGGATTAGACGTGCGAAATTTTCAAAAAGTAAATGAACATTTCGGAACAGAAAATGATGTGAAAGAGCTTGTAAAAGAAGCTCACGAAAAAGGAATGAAAGTTGTATTTCAATTTCCATTTGGAGAAAACGAACAACAAGTAATCGACTCGATGAAATGGTGGGTAAAAGAAGTCGATTTAGATGGAAGTTATGTAATACATAGTGAAAAAAAGCCGCGTTCTTTCTGGGGTGACGTTCAAAAGGATATGCAAGTGATAAAGAAAGATTTTCGTATTATGACAAAAGAAGATAGTGAATACAATGAAAAAATAGTAGAATCGTTTTCCGAAGCGGATGTATCGGTGAAATCGTTATATGATGTGAGTAAAAAAGAAGAGGAGTTTGTTACGTTTTTAGATAATCAAGAAACAAAAAGGTTTGCACGTATCGCAAAAGAAAATATGTATTATCCGCCATCACGTTTGAAACTAGCTCTTACCTATTTATTAACATCACCAGGGATTCCGAATTTTTATTACGGAACTGAAATCGCATTAGATGGAGGAAGCGTACCGGATAATCGCCGATTAATGGATTTTAAATCAGATGAAAAGTTTATGCAGCACATAACAAAGCTTGGCGAACTTAGACAAATGAGACCATCTTTACGACGTGGTACGTTTGAACTTTTATATGATAAAGATGGAATGAGTATATTAAAACGAAAGTACAAAGATGAAGTAACATTAGTAGCAATTAATAATACGAAAGAAACACAAAAAGTTTCCTTACCTGCAAGTGCAATTGGTGAAAAACAACAGTTAAGAGGATTGTTAGAAGACGAAATTATAAGAGAAGAAAACGGGAAGTTCTATCTCGTTTTAAAGCGTGAAGAATCGAATGTGTATACTGTTAGTAAAGAAACAGGTGTGAATTGGTTATTTATCTCCTTAATCGTCGGTGTGAACGTATTATTTATTGCGTTTTTAATTGCGGTTAAAAGGAAACGTAGATGAGGTGAGATATTTGCAGAAAAAGAAGTTGCTCGCTCTATGTTCATGTCTTCTTATCGTATTTGTAAGTTTGTATTTTGGGGACATCGGTGACGATAGGGAATTTGTTCGGTGGGGTGATAGTATTCATTCTGTTGACACAGCAGCTCTTAAGAAAAATAATATTCAATACAAAATCGAAAATGATAAAGTATATATTCCGAAAAAATCATTTGATAAAGCGATATGGTGCTGCTCTTAATAAATACAAAAACTCCTCTAATTAAGAGGAGTTTTCTTTTTAGCGATAGTTAATGAATTGTACGTCAATCGGTAAGTCAGCACTGCGAACGGCTGCGATTACTGCTTGTAAGTCATCACGGCTTTTCGCTGTAACACGTACTTGATCATCTTGTACTTGTGTTTTCACTTTTAATTTCATTTCTTTAATGATGTTGTTAATTTTTTTCGCGTTATCTTTATCGATACCTTGTTGTAACGTTGCGCGTTGGCGAACAGTGTTACCAGTCGCAGCTTCCACTTTTCCATAGTCCAAGTTTTTAATTGGAACGTTACGTTTTACAAGTTTAGAAATTAAAACGTCTTTTACTTGGTCTAATTTGAACTCGTCGTCAGAAGTTAAAACAAGTACTTCTTTTTCTAGTTTAATATCACTTTTACTTCCTTTAAAGTCATATCGGTTTTGGATTTCCTTTAATGCGATGTTAATTGCGTTTGTTACTTCAGGTAATTCTACTTTCGAAACGATGTCAAAAGAACTATCTTTTGCCATAGTTAGCACCTCCAAATAAATTTCTAATCTTTTTATGTACTGTACATACTAAAGTATAGCTGAAAACGAGCTTAGACTTAAGTGTTTTCATACTGATATTCATGTAACCTCACTTTATTATAGTGAATTTTGGGCAGTTGGACAAATAAAGGAAAAATCGTGTTATAATTAACTTTTGTTTGGAATGATAAAAAAGATAACTTTATATATATAGAAGGGAATTAAAAAATATGTATTTGCAATTAGGATCGATTGAACAGGTAACTGTTTTACGCGAAACGGAAATCGGATATATGGTTGGGAATGAAGAGGAAGAAATTTTCCTACATAAAAACGAAGTAGCTGGAGAAATTGAAGAAGGCGATACAATTGATGTATTCTTATACCTTGATCACCAAAATCGTATTTCAGCAACAATGAAGGAGCCAATTATTACAACACATGATTGGAATTGGGTAAAGGTTGTAGAAGTTATTCCTAGTTTAGGTGTGTTTGTTGATATTGGTGTATCAAAAGATATACTAATTCCACTTGATGAGTTCCCGATTTATATGCCAGTATGGCCAGAAGTAGGCGACGAATTATATTGTACGTTAAAATTAACGAATCGTGATCGTTTAATCGCTCTTCCAGCAAGAGACAGTGATATGCAAGAAATTATCGTAGATGCGACGCCATCTATGCGTAATAAAAACGTCAATGGACGTGTGTATCGTTCACTTCAAGTTGGTTCATTCATACTAACTGATGAGCATTTCCGTGCTTTCTTACACCATACAGAAAGAAAAGAACAAGTCCGCATCGGTGAGCGTGTAACAGGTCGTATTATTGACGTGAAAGATGACGGTACAATCAACATTTCACTTCTTCCTCGTAAAGAAGAAGGAATGGAAGATGATGCTGCAGTAATTTATGAATATATGGAAGAAAGAGGCGGAGCAATGCCGTTTTGGGATAAGAGCCACCCAGAAGACATTAAAGAACGTTTCAATATGAGTAAAGCTGCGTTTAAGCGTGCGCTTGGTAAAATGATGAAAGAAGAAAAGATTTACCAAGAAGAAGGTTGGACTTACTTTAAGAAATAAAGTGAATGAAAAAGAACTATTTTTTCTCTAAATTTTTAAGAGAAAAAATAGTTCTTTTTTTTATTATAAAGTAGATAAAAAGTAAATAAGGTGTAATAAAACGTTTAATCTACAAATATTTTACTGTATTTATAAGGAAAAAAGAATATAAAATGGTAAATTTTCTGAAAATATACATTTTTAGAAAAAAGACACAATATTGTCGTTTTTATATTGAAGATCATCAGAAAATTCTTTAAATTGTTAATTGTAAGAATGAAAACAGATGAGAATGGCCACGTACGTACGTATATCGCACCGAATGATGCTGGTGTAACGTATAATTATGATCAAACAGGGAAACTATCGGATTTAGCTATTGCAACACCAAAGCAAATGCTACTATTAGAGAAATATGAGTATGACAAAACAGGAAACCGTACGAAGATTAAACATGAAAGTTCTGATGGGAAAATAACGGAAACAAATTACGTATACGATCCAATTAATCAATTATTAAAAGAATCTACACCAAATGGAACTGTTAGAGACTACACGTATGATGGATTTGGCAATCGTACGAGTGTGGAAATAACAGAAAATGGAAAAGAAACGAAATCAGTAATCGCAACATTTAACGAAGGAAATCAACTTCTAAAATTCGGAAACGAATCGTTAACGTATGACGCAAATGGTAACCGTACATCTGATGGGAAATACACATACACATGGAACGAAGCAGACCAACTTGTTGCTGTAACGAAAAAAGGGGAAGGCAAACCGTTCTTTTCAATACGACAACGAAAACCGTCGTATTGAAAAGAACGTAAACGGACAAGTAACCCGTTACTTCTACGACGGTGACAGCATTAACCCGCTATACGAAACAGGCGGGAACGGAAAAGTCCTCCGTCAATACGTTTACAACAAAGACGGTGTCCGCCTAGCAATGAAAATCCTAGATCAATCGGTATACTACCACTACAACCCGCGCGGTGACGTAATAGTAATGACCGACAAGGACGGACAAATAGTCGCAAGCTATGAATATGATGCATGGGGTAACGTCCTAAAGAGCGAAGCGAAAGGAATCGCAGCGGCCAATCCATTCGGATATAAGGAGAAAATATGGATAAATATATTGAAATACACAAACCTGCAACAGAAAATAACGAATATTTTCTAGTGTTAGATGAACATGATAATTTTGAATTGGTTATCAACGATTAATAGATATATAGTTGATGTTGATACAAGCATGGAACAATTTATGGAAACAATGATGTCGAAATTTCATTTATATCTTTTAGTGGATTGTGAAGGGGTTCAAGAAGAATTAACAAAGGTGCAAAATTATATTTAGGAAAAAGAATTAAAAGAGTTAAACTGGAAAAAGTCGACCGTAAAGAGCGCAATTTTAATAAAACAGAATGATCCTGCAACTGATATTTTCGATGTGATTTCTCCTGTATGTATGGAGGGAAGCCTCATGTTCCTTTTCTCTGAAAAGGAAGTAAACGAAAATGAATTAGAGAGTATTATAAAACATATAAAATTTGATCGGACAAGAGTATATTTCAATAAAGAAACAATTGAACTGGCGGGGGGAATGGGTTATATAGTAGGGCATTTTGAAGATGAGTATTATATAGTATCTTTACGTTCGGAAAAGCAAGTATTTGTTTGCTTTGCAGAAGAATGTATCATAGGCTAGAATACAAGCAATAAAACATGAAATAAAAAAAGCACAGTCTTATCTTTTTAAATAAGACCGTGCTTTTTTTAGTTTCCCCGCTCAAATATAAGAGAAAATGTATCGTTTAATTCACTATCATTTATTTTAATATTTGCCTTTTTTAATTCGTCTTGTAATAGTTTTTGACTGAATGTAGGGTCAGCGATACGTTCTTCTTCTAAGTTTTTACGAATGGAGTCTTTCACTTCATCGTAAGGCTTTAAATCCTTTTTATCAGTTAATTTAATAATGTGATAGCCGTTCGTTGATTTGACGGGATTGCTAATTTCGCCAACTTTTAGTTTGTAGGCAGCTGTTTCAAATTCAGGCGCCATTGTACCTGAATTAAAGTATCCGAGGTCTCCGCCTTTTTCTTTTGATAGTAGATCTTGTGATTCTTGTTTTGCTAATTCTTCAAATGAAGCACCAGCGTCTAGTTTTTTCTTTATTTCTTTCGCTGCATTTTCATCGCTTACTAAAATGTGACTCGCTTTAATTTCTGGTTTATAGTGGTCTTTCACGTCTTTTTCTGTAACGCTTTTCTTAACGGCTTCATGCAGAGCGAGTTTGAACTTCATTTGATTTTTGAAATCAGCCTCATCTTTTAAACGATTGTTTTCTAAAAATCCTTTGAATTGGTCTCCAAATTGATTTTTTACTTTTTGGACCTCGTTATCTACATCATCGTCAGATACTTTATATTTTTTTGTAATAACGTCGTATGCCATCATTTCGTATAGCATGTCTTTTCCGTAACGATCTTTCAATTGTTTTTCGAAGTCGCTCTTCGTAATGGTTGAGTCTGTTGCTGTAGCGACTGTAGCTGATCCATTCTTTTGTCCGCAAGCAGAAAGCATTAATATACTTATTAGTGCAGTAATAATGAAAATATGTTTCCCTCTCATGCTAACACCTCATCCGAATATGTTATCGCTATTGTAGAATATAGAAGTGAACATGAAGTGAATTTTTAATGTTTTTTCCTGTGAAATGTAAAAAAAGTACATCAACAATTATGTTGATGTACGATGGGATCAAAGGTGATCAGTCTTCTTGGAATATGCGCGCTTGCCCTGCTGAATATTTTTTTGCTCTTGCTCATTTTTTTGCGTGCGTTTTGCATTATTATCGCGAGCTTTTTTGTCGTTATCACTCGTATGTGGCATATGTATCAACTCCATTTCTAAACGTTGTACGTTTATCATTTCCTTTTTCGTAAAGACTATGTATAGCGGTGCATTTATGAAGGGTAAAGGTGGATTAGAGATGGATTTGAAGTTGAATTATACCGAACTTATTAAGAAATTAATCGTTGTAATTATCGCAGGTTTATTAAATGCGATTGGAATGAATTTGTTTTTAACACCAGCGAAAGTGTACGCGAGTGGCTTTGCTGGATTGTCTCAATTACTATCACAAATATTAGGTGATTTTTTATCTATTCATATATCTACAGGGGTGTTGTTTAGTTTATTTAATATTCCTGTCGTTATTTTAGCGTGGAAAAAGGTTGGGAAGGCTTTTACGTTTTTTAGTTTTCTATGCGTTATATTTATGACCTTGTTTTTAGAAATTATCCCAGTTCGAGCGGTTTCGAACGATATTATACTAAATGCAATTTTTGGCGGCATTATTTCAGCGATTGGGGTAGGGGTTGCATTAAAATGGGGTGCTTCTACAGGTGGTTTAGATATCATTGCGATGATTTTATCTAAGATAAAAGATAAACCTGTCGGTACATACTTTTTCTTTTTTAATGCAATTATTATTATCGCTGCGGGTTATGTATATGGGTGGGAGAAAGCGTTATATACGTTAGTAACTTTATATGTATCAACGAGAATTATTGATGCCATCCATACTCGCCATGTGAAAATAACAGCGTTAATCGTTACGAAAAATGGTGCAGACGTACGAAAGGCGATTCACTCACGATTAGTGAGAGGGATTACAACTATACCTGCAACAGGTGCTTACACAAATGAAAATAAGGAAATGTTAATGATGGTTATTACTCGTTACGAGTTGTACGAATTAGAAAGGGTTATTAAACAAGTAGACCCAGGTGCGTTCACAAATATACTGCAAACGGTCGGGGTATTCGGATTGTTTCGAAAAGATTAAAGAGGACCAAAGCTGGTCCTCTTTTTTAATGCAAATTCGTAATGTTTTGCAACTGCTCCTGCATCTCGCGTAGCTGAACTTTCTCAGCAGTTGAAGAGTTTGCGTAAGCGGATTGCAAAGCGTTTTTTGCTGTATATACGAGATCTTGTTGTTCAGCGCCGCTTGAACAAGATACGGCATTTGCAACAGCATCTCTAGCTTGTTGGAATAGTAAGTTCCCCATTTAAACCCCTCCAAAAGAAGAGTTACTTCTCGCTTTTTCTGCCTCAGCTAATGTACCTCTGTACGGGAATCTTGCATCATGCTTCATAACAGCATCGGCTCCTTGTTGGATAAAACGTTTTGATTTGTTCTTTTTACCCATTCGAAAAACCCCCTTTATTTAGCTGAAAACAATTGACGCGTTAACTCGGCGTCTAATTATAGTATGAGCGTTTGGCGAGAAACTATAAGCAGGGAATTTTTAGATTACAATCCAAGAACCTCTTCTAAATATAGAGCGATGCCATCTTCTTCATTTGTTAATGTCGTATGATTGGCGAGTGATTTTAATTCAGGTATTGCATTACCCATTGCGATACCGTGACCAGCAAATTCAATCATTTCAAAATCATTATCTTCATCACCGAAAGCGATAATGCGCTCTTTTGGAATGTTGTAATGACTAGAAATTTTTTGCAATCCGACCGCTTTATTTAATCCACTTTTTACAATTTCAATAATTGGCCAAGGTGCGCCCCATTTTCTATGATCGATCACTTCAGCGTGCATATCAGTTAAATGTTGACGAATTGCAACGGAATGATCATCGTGTGCGTCAATTAATAAACAAGTCGGATGGTCGTTTAAAATATTTAATAAATCTCCTGTGAAAATCTTTGGAGAACCAAATTCGAAAATGTGTTTTTTATCTTCATCAATTTCACGAACGTACACATCATCCATCACTTCAGCGTATATATTTTTTACGCCGAAATCAAAGCAAGCTCGGACAATTTCTTGGGCTGTTGCTAGCTCAAGTGGAGAGTGATGTGTGCCCCAATTTGAATCAAGAGGGTGATGCACGTAAGCACCATTAAAGTTTACAATCGGTGTATTAAGATTAAGTTCTTTATAATAATCAAAACTAGCACGGAATGGACGTCCTGTTGAAATGACGACGATATGCCCTTGTTCCTTTGCTTTTGTAATTGTCTGTTTCGTTCGAGTGGAAATTATTTTGTTGTCTGTTAATAAAGTGCCGTCTAAGTCTAATGCGATTAAATGTTGTTTACTCATAATTTCACCTCTTATAATAATTTTTTTGTATCTATCTGTATTTCCGTTTTTAATATGCAGAAATAAGAGGTTAGACTGGGTGAGACCACCATAGATGGAAAGTTCACTATATATCCATCTTACGTCGCAAAGTACGGTGGTGTCTACTATTTCTCGTTGGAAATCAAGAAAAGTCAATATTTTTTTAGAAAGTTCAAACAATGTTTCTTTCATTATGTACAAATTGTGAAAAGGGTTACATTGCCCGTGTGAGGAGGCTTATAATAAACATGTAATCTTCTCGTATATGTTTGACTCTCCTTTGAAGCTAGCCTACAGGTAGGTTGGTTTCTTTTTTTTCTACAAGTAAGGAAGTAATCCCTGCTTAAGCTTGTGTAATTATATATATTGTAAATCGGTGAACTGTAGTACTTGTTTCCTAAACATGACAGAAAAGCTTTCTTTTAAAATGGATATACTAATGAGGCAAGACGTCATGGAAGGAGAATGAAGATGGGACAAAATCGCAGGTTTCGTTCTGGACAAAAAGCGCCAAATGATGGCGTTTACGTAGAAATTGGTGAAACGGGAAGTATGGTAAAAAATCCGCAAATGGTACAATTAAATGCCGGTGAAAAGTTTCCAGATAACACGAATCATAACCGTCAGTGGACATATAAAAGAAAACCGTAACAGAAGCCGCAATCTTTATTGCGGCTTTTTTTTGTTACATAATATAATTTCATTTACTGTACTTTTTTAAGTAGCATAATGAATGCTCCCTTTTTCTTTTTCCAATAATAAGTTTGAAAATACATAGGCAAATTTATTGTATAAAAAAGTAAGTTGGCGTATAATCAAATCAAAGGTCAAAGAAAGTCAAACTTTTGGAGGGCTGTAAAGATGGACTTAAATCAAATGACAACGAAAACACAAGAGGCGATTATGAGTGCCCAATCTTTAGCGGTATCTCATCATCACCAAGAGGTGGATACTGTTCATCTATTACTTGCATTATTAGAGGAGCAAGATGGATTAGCAGTACGTATATTTCAAAAAATGAATGTTGATATAGAAGCATTGAAGCAAGATGTAGAAAATGTAATTAAAAAGAAACCTTCTGTAACGGGAAGCGGAGCAGAAGTTGGGAAATTGTATATAACAAGCAATCTGCAGCAACTGCTTGTAAGAGCAGGGAAAGAAGCAGAAAAACTGCAGGATGATTACATTTCAGTAGAACATGTATTGCTTGCTTTTTCTGAAGAAAAAGGCGATATCAATCATTTATTTACAAGATTGCATATTACGAAAGATAACTTATTACAGTCTTTAATGACAGTTCGGGGGAATCAAAGAGTGACTAGTCAAAATCCAGAAGCAACTTATGAAGCGTTAGAAAAATATGGCCGTGATTTAGTGGCGGAAGTGAGAGCAGGGAAAATTGATCCTGTTATCGGACGAGATAGTGAAATTCGCCGCGTTATTCGCATTCTTTCACGTAAAACGAAAAACAACCCTGTTTTAATTGGTGAGCCAGGTGTTGGTAAAACAGCAATTGTTGAAGGATTAGCACAGCGTATCGTGAAAAAAGATGTACCAGAAGGGTTAAAAGATAGAACAATCTTTGCATTAGATATGAGTGCACTTGTAGCCGGAGCAAAATTCCGTGGTGAATTTGAAGAGCGCCTGCAAGCTGTATTAAATGAAATTAAAAAGAGTGAAGGTCGTATTTTATTATTCATTGATGAACTTCATACAATCGTCGGTGCTGGTAAAACAGAAGGTGCGATGGACGCAGGGAATATGTTAAAACCGATGCTTGCTCGTGGTGAACTGCATTGTATCGGGGCAACGACATTAGATGAATATCGTAAATATATTGAGAAAGACCCAGCGTTAGAAAGACGTTTCCAACAAGTATTAGCAGAGGAACCGACTGTTGAAGATACAATCTCCATTTTACGTGGTTTAAAAGAGCGTTTTGAAATTTATCACGGTGTAAATATTCATGACCGCGCGATTGTAGCAGCATCTGTTTTATCAGATCGATATATTTCAGATCGCTTCTTACCGGATAAAGCAATTGACCTTGTTGACGAAGCGTGCGCAACAATTCGTACAGAAATTGATTCTATGCCAACAGAATTAGATGAAGTAACGCGCCGTATTATGCAGCTGGAAATTGAAGAAGCCGCTCTTGGAAAAGAGAAGGACTTTGGTAGCCAAGAACGTCTGAAAACATTGCAACGTGAATTATCGGATTTAAAAGAAGTTGCAAGTAGCATGAGAGCGAAATGGGAGAAAGAAAAAGAAGATATTCACAAAGTTCGTGACTTACGTGAACATTTAGAGCGTCTGCGCCGTGAATTAGAAGAAGCAGAAGGTAATTACGATTTAAATAAAGCAGCTGAACTTCGTCACGGAAAAATTCCTGCAATTGAAAAAGAATTAAAAGAAGCGGAAGAAATGAGCGCACATAATAAACAAGAAAATCGTTTATTACGCGAGGAAGTCAGTGAAGAAGAAATTGCTGATATCGTTTCACGCTGGACTGGTATTCCTGTCGCAAAACTCGTTGAGGGTGAACGTGAGAAATTACTACGCTTAGAGCAAATTTTATCAGAGCGTGTCATCGGACAAGAGGAAGCGGTAAGTTTAGTATCAGACGCAGTTCTTCGTGCACGCGCTGGTATTAAAGACCCGAACCGTCCAATTGGTTCCTTCATTTTCTTAGGACCGACAGGTGTTGGTAAAACAGAACTTGCAAAAACGTTAGCGCAGTCTTTATTCGATAGTGAAGAGCAAATGATTCGCATCGACATGTCTGAGTACATGGAGAAACATGCTGTGTCACGCTTAATTGGTGCACCTCCTGGATATGTTGGATATGAAGAGGGCGGTCAATTAACGGAAGCAGTAAGACGTAAACCGTATTCCGTTATTTTGTTAGACGAAATCGAAAAAGCGCATCCAGAAGTATTCAACATTTTATTACAAATGTTAGATGATGGACGCATTACAGATTCGCAAGGACGTACAGTAGACTTTAAAAACACGGTTATTATTATGACTTCAAATATTGGATCTACTCATTTGTTAGATGGATTAGAAGCAGATGGCTCCATTAAAGAGGAATCAAGAGAACTTGTAATGGGGCAATTAAGAGGACATTTCCGACCAGAGTTCTTAAACCGTGTCGATGAAATTATTTTATTCAAACCGCTTACAACGAATGAAATTAAAGGTATTGTTGATAAAATTGTAAAAGAATTACAAGGTCGTTTAGCTGACCGTCATATTACAGTGGAATTAACGGATTCTGCAAAAGAATTTGTTGTAGAAGCTGGCTTTGATCCGATGTACGGAGCTCGTCCATTAAAACGATACGTACAGCGTCAAGTGGAAACGAAATTAGCGAGAGAATTAATTGCAGGCACAATTACGGATAATAGTCACGTAGTTGTTGATGTAGAAAATAACGAATTAGTTGTTCATGTGAAATGAAAATAAAAAAGAGTTCGGATAAAATCCGGACTCTTTTTAGTGTTGTTCTACTGGCTCGTTTGGAATTGCAGCTGAAATCGCTAATACTAATACCGCAAGAACAACTGAGAAAATAGACGCTTGGTTAAAATCGTATGTACCGCCAGTCATAGAGCCGATTACGTAGCTCATCATATGTACAAGCGCGAACGACCAAATTAATGCCCAAATGAAACGCATATTTTACACCTCTATTCGTTCAATCTGTCCTTATTGTAACACAATTGAAAAAAGAATATAGAAAAATATTTGTAGATTTTTCAACGCAAATTTGCATTCCGTTCATACATTATAAAAGAGTGGTTTTATACGTTTAGAAAATAAGGCGGGGGAAAAATGAGTATTACGGAACGTTTTTTTTACTTAGAAAAAGAACCATGTGTCATTTATTTACCGGAGAAGCCAAATGGGTTTTCAGTTATGCTCCTCGGTGATTACAACTACTTTATTGAGAATGGTACAAGTTTATGGACACAGCATGCGGGAAGATCTTATTTTTTACATGGCCTTATTGAGGAAGGCTACACGGTCTTTTCTTCTAATTTATATGGAAGACACTGGGGGAATGACCAATCTGTTCGTCTAGCGAAACGTTTATATGATGTTGTTTTGAGAAAAGAGACATTAAATACGAAAATGCACATTATGGCAGATGGTATGGGTGCGCTTGTAGCGCTTGAAATGATGAACAAATACCCTGAAAGTATACGTTCTGTCATTATGTTAAATCCGTGTTTAGATTTGCCAGAATATGTGGAGTTCGAAAAAGAGCATAAGTTTTTTTACAAAAGATTAGTGAAGGAATTAAGTTTGGCGTACGATTCCAAAGAAGAAGAATTAGAATCAAAAATAAATAAGAAATCATTTACGCTTCTTCCGTCTTGTGTACCTGTTAAAATTTTCGTATCAACACAAGAAAAAAGAGGAAGAAAACAGTTGTTACGTAAATACGAGAAAATGAGGCAATTCAATCAATGTGATACTTCTGTCTTATTCCATCTCCAAGATGTGAAATATAAAATGGTTAGACAAACAACGGATTTCTTTAAAAAATATGAAGAAGAATTGTGAGGCTCCCATATACATAAATGAGGAGCTATTTGTTTCAAGGGGAAAGGGTTGGTGGTATGGAACGCGTGCTGATTATAGGTGCACTTACGTTTGTAGGTTATCACCTTGTGAATAAAATGATTGCAGAAGAAGTAGAAGTGTATGGTCTTGATTTTGATGAATATGATAGTATGACAAAAATTAATGAAGAGAAGTTATTGTTAATTGGGCGAAACGCTTTATTTACGTACTATCCAATAAGAGATGAAGATGGATGGAGATCAGTAGAGGAAGAGAATTTCGATGCAGTTTACTTTTGTTTGTGTGAACCAAACCAGCAAAGTGGCTTTCGGAATGAAAGAGTCATATTACAATATTTAAAGCGGATTATAAAAATGTGTGAAGAAAATAAAGTAAAGCTAAATCTAATTTCTTCTATTGAGGTAGGATGCACAGGGGAATCCGAAAATAAACGCCTATTTTCGAAAGTAGAAGAAGGGTTAAAAAAAGGGGAATTACAATATAGTGTATTTCGAGTTCCTACATTATATGGTCCGTGGCAACCATCCTTTATGATGTATCATCAGCTCATTTTATCAGAACTGGATGAGAAAGAGTGCCGTTGTACGAGTGAGGAAAAAGGAAGCGATTTACTTTACATTGAAGATGTATGCGAATACTTATGGGGAAATGGAACGAACGGAGAGCATCTCGGTATATACAATTTACTTAGTGGTAAACGGTCGTTATGGGAAAAAGGGATGAATCTTTTACGTGCAGATGATAAAGTGAATAAAAATAATAAGGAAGAAAGAGATGAAGCGGCCGAGGATATTCCGATAAAAAGAAATACCCCGTTAGAATACGGTTTAAATAAACAATTGGCACATATGAAAAAATATAAAGAGTTATACGAAGGATAGTGCACGTGTTACACTATTGTATGGATTATGAATTGAAAGTTTTAATGGAGAGGAAGAGTATAATATGAACGAAAAAAGCATGCAATTTTTACAAATCGCAATGAAGCATTTACCAGAGGCAAAGGCAATTTTAGATTCGAATGGAATTGAGCTTGATATGGAGAAGGCACAACCAGTGTTAGAGTTATTAATGAAAGTTATGAATGAAGCATATGAGCTTGGGAAAGCAGACAAAGAATAAACCCCTTCTTTTTGAGGGGAGAGAGGCTCGAACCGTGAGTAGAAGCGGTTCGGGTCTTTTTATATTTCGAGCGAAGTAAGGGGAGGGTATGTTTTCGTTGTTTTTACTGAAAAATAAAGAGAATAAAACGCTAGCTTTCTGTTTTAGCTGAAATATATTCTAGACAAAAGTAAATTTATGTTTTAAAATTAGTACCAAGTCATAATAATTGATATAAAACGGAGGGCTGCGATGTGAACGTGGGCATTTTAGGGATCGGAAGATATGTGCCAGAAAAAGTAGTCACAAATCACGATTTAGAGAAAGTAATGGATACATCCGATGAATGGATTCGTACGAGAACGGGAATTGCAGAAAGACGCATTGCCGATGAGACAATAGATACTTCATATATGGCCGTAGAGGCTTCTAAAAAAGCACTTGAAGATGCAGGGATTAGCGGAGAGGATATCGATCTTATTTTAGTGGCAACAGTAACGCCAGATCGTGCTTTTCCAGCAGTAGCTTGTGTGATTCAAGAGGCAATTGGAGCGAAACACGCAGCGGCAATGGATTTAAGTGCAGCGTGTGCTGGTTTTATGTACGGAATGATTACAGCACAGCAATTTATTCAAACTGGAACTTATAAAAATGTATTAGTAGTTGGTAGTGATAAACTATCTAAAATTGTAGACTGGAATGATCGAAACACAGCAGTACTATTTGGAGACGGAGCTGGTGCTATCGTAATGGGAGCTGTTTCAGAAGGAAGAGGCGTTTTATCTTTCGAATTAGGAGCAGACGGAAGTGGCGGCAAGCATCTTTATCAAGACGAGTATGTTATGATGAATGGCAGAGAAGTCTTTAAATTTGCTGTTCGTCAACTTGGAGATTCTTGTCTTCGTGTGTTAGATAAAGCTGGTCTTACGAAAGAGGATGTGGATTTCTTAGTACCACATCAAGCGAATATTCGTATTATGGAATCTGCGAGAGAGAGATTAAATTTACCACAAGAAAAAATGAGTATGACAATTGAAAAGTTCGGTAATACATCAGCTTCTTCCATTCCAATTGCAATGGTAGAGGAATTGCAAAATGGACGTATTCAAGACGGTGATTTAATTATACTTGTTGGTTTCGGCGGTGGATTAACATGGGGAGCAGTAGCTCTTCGTTGGGGTAAATAAGGATTGAGAGAAAAAAGGAGTGTATTTTGTATGGAAAAAAAGAGGGTCGTAATTACAGGACTAGGAGCTGTTACACCGATCGGAACAGATGTTGAAACAGCTTGGGAAAACATAAAAAAGGGTGTATCTGGAATCGGGCGACTTACAAGAATTGATCCGGAACTATTTCCAGCAAAAGTAGCAGCAGAAATTAACGACTTTGAAGTCGAGAAATATATTGATAAAAAAGAAGCGCGCCGTATGGATCGCTTTACACAATATGCAGTAGCAGCAGCGAAAATGGCAGTTGCGGATGCAAAGCTTGAAATTACAGAAGAAAACGGACCTCGAATTGGTGTATGGATTGGTTCTGGTATTGGTGGTATGGAAACATACGAAGAACAATTTAAGATTTTTACTGAGAAAGGTCCACGCCGCGTGAGTCCATTCTTCGTACCGATGATGATTCCAGACATGGCAGCAGGTCAAGTATCTATTGCGACTGGAGCGAAAGGAATTAACACTTGTTCTGTAACGGCTTGTGCATCTGGTGCAAACTCAATTGGTGATGCATTTAAAGCAATTCAGCGCGGTGATGCGGATGCAATGATTACAGGTGGAGCAGAAGCACCGTTAACAAGTATGGCATTTGCAGGATTTAGTTCAGCGAAAGCATTAACATTTAATGAAGATCCAGCAACTGCTTGCCGCCCATTTGATAAAAATCGTAGCGGGTTTGTAATGGGTGAAGGTTCAGGGATTCTAATTCTTGAAGAATTAGAGCATGCATTAGCACGTGGTGCTCACATTTATGCGGAAATCGCTGGTTATGGCGCAACTGGAGATGCATTCCATATTACAATGCCTGCTCCTGGCGGTGAAGGCGGAGTGCGTGCAATGCGTCAAGCTTTAGCGGATGCTGGTCTAGAGCCAGAAGATATCGATTACATTAATGCACATGGTACAAGTACAGATGCAAATGAAAAATACGAAACGATGGCAATTAAAGAAACTTTCGGTGAGCATGCATATAAAGTAGCCATTAGCTCAACGAAATCTATGACAGGTCACTTACTAGGTGCAGCTGGTGCTGTTGAAGCGATCTTCTCTATTAAATCAATTACGGACGGAGTAATTCCTCCAACAATTAACTATGAAACACCAGATCCAGAATGTGACTTAGATTACGTACCGAATAAAGCGAGACAGCAAGAAGTAAAAGCTGTATTAAGTAACTCACTAGGGTTTGGTGGTCATAACGCAGTATTAGTATTTAAATCGTATAAATAATAGATGAAATAAGGTGTTTTTTCGTAATAAACTACGAAAAAACACCTTATTTATTTTTACGCCTTTTTCTTCTTTTGCATATACATAAGAAAAAGGGGGGGATAAAGATGGGGGTTGTTGAAACAGCCGAGTGGTTACATCTATATTATGGACGGCCAGAAAAGCTTTGTGAGAAATTTACGAAGTATATTCCACTACCAAAAGAAAGGTTGTATCGTTTTTTAATTTCTAAAGGTATGTATCGCCCAGTAATGCGAGGAGAACGTGAAATTAAAGAATTAGAGAAAAAAGAAATTTGGAAAGAGTTACGTATGGAGTATGATAAATTGAAAAATTGGTTAAAAGGTCCGGATGTCCCTATCTTTATTTTATTATCAGATTCGTATAATCGAACTGTACAAGAAGAGTATAACGGAAAAGCTGGATTATCTATGCGTCACGTTATTTTCTTATTCGTATGTGGACGGAATTCGGTGGAAGAATTAAAAGTGTTATTGGCACATGAATATCACCACATATGCAGGTTACATCAAATTGAGACGAAAGAAACAGAGTATACGTTACTTGATACGATGATTATGGAAGGGTTAGCTGAGCAAGCAGTAACGGAAAGATATACAGAAAAAAATAATGCACCGTGGACGAAATATCTTTCAAAAGAAGAGGCGATTTATTATTGGCAAAACGTTGTTCAAGAAAGAATAAGTATAAAGCGAGGAACGAGGGAGCATGACGTATTATTAAACGGAATTCATTCTTATCCGAAAATGCTTGGTTATGCGCTTGGATTTCACATTGTAAAAGATTGTGTAGCGTTTGAAGGGGAAGATACACTGTCTTTATTACCTATAGATGCGAAAGAAATATTGAGTAAAGCAAATACATTTCGTATTCCATGAAAAACAGGAGGTCTATCTCCTGTTTTTTTAGATATTATAGAAGGAAAAATAATAATTAGAATATATTTCCTTAAGTGGAATAAAGTTAAGCGAAAATGAACATAATGATTGGTACAAACAGTAGTGAAGTGAGGGATAGAGAATGTTATATCTACATGATGTATGGGTAAATTGGTTTGAAGGTGAAGAAAATGGGTATAACGTTTGTCATTTTTACGAATGGCGGAAAGATGATACGATTGAACTATTAGATCAAGTGCCATTATTAAAAGTAGATGCCACATTATATCATTACATCGAGAACGAATTGTTAGAGCTTCCGCAAAAGTTGTTGGAAGACGTACATCATAAGGCTTATATTCGTAAAAATCATGAACGTTTGCAGCAAGAGTATTGCTTTGTTGTTACAGATGGAAAAGGAATTATTGCGATTGATACAATTGGTTACAATGTACCAATTAGAAAAAGTAGACTTATACCTCGCCAAGAGCAGATGGTATATGAGATGGTGGAAAACGTACAAGCAGAAAAGTATGAGTTCCAAGTAGAGGAAACAGAAAAGGAACATCATATTTTATCACCATCGCCTTTCATTATGAATGGCTTAACTCGTAAAGAGAGACAGCTAAAACAATTATTATTTATGGCGTTAGATCAATTACATACAACGAAAAACACAGCGGAAATTCGCTATTGGTACACAGAATGGGATCCGTCAGCATATGGAACGGTCCAACATATGGAATTTGAAGATATTTGGGCAAGACTATATGATGAAGCGAAATCAGGCTGGTCTGAGAAGCACGAACAATTATGCGAGCGCCTTGTAAAAGGACAGCCGTTTTTTGAAAAGTTATGGGAAATGGAAAATGAGCAAAAGGTAAATTAAAAAACCGCCAATTGGCGGTTTTTTAATTTGGTGAAATCTAGCTTCAGCGGCAAGAATGTGCCTTCCTGCGAGGCAAAAAGCGCCTCTACGTCAGGAGCTCCATCCCCCTCACATTCTAAGCGAGCCGCTTCCGCTTTATATAGAAATCCAGCTTCAGCTCCTAGCCCTTCGCGTCTAAGAACTTTCCCCACTAGAAGGTAAAAAGCACCTTCTGTGGGAAAGAACCTTAGCCGTCAGGGCTAAACAGTCGCCTCCGCTTTATATGAAATCCAGCTCCAGCAGCCACCGAACATTATAAACGAGCCGCCTCTGCTTTATATATTATCTACGTTTTCTGCTTAGTCCCATTGCGTTTTCTACTTTGCGTAGTTGTTTGAATGCAACGCGGTTTGCTTTTTCGGCACCTTTGTCTAGAATTTCGTCTAGTTCTGGGGAGCTGATTAGTTCGTTATATTTGTCTTGGATTGGGCGAATTGCTTCTACGACTACTTGTGCTAGGTCGCCTTTGAAGTCGCCGTATCCTTTTCCTTCGTACATTGCTTCTATTTCTTCAACTGTTTTTCCTGAGAATGAAGAGTAAATTGTTAATAGGTTAGAGATTCCAGGTTTATTTTCTTTATCGAATTTCACGATACCTTCTGAATCTGTTACAGCACTTTTAATTTTCTTTTCAATTGTTTTTGGTTCATCAAGCATACTGATCATTGATTTTGGATTCGGATCAGATTTACTCATTTTTTTCGTAGGTTCTGTTAATGACATAACGCGAGCTCCTACTTTTGGAATACGAATTTCAGGAACTATGAACACTTCACGGAAGCGTTTGTTGAAACGCTCTGCTAGATCACGTGTTAATTCCATATGTTGTTTTTGGTCATCACCAACAGGTACGATTTCTGTGTTATAAAGTAAAATATCAGCAGCCATTAATGGTGGATACGTAAGTAATCCAGCTGGAACTGAATCTCTACCTGAAGCTTTATCTTTATATTGTGTCATACGCTCTAATTCTCCAACGTAAGCAACAGATTGCATGATCCATCCTAGTTGAGCGTGTGCAGGTACTTCTGATTGTACAAATAAAGTAGCTTTTTCAGGATCGATGCCGCATGCTACATAAAGTGCAGCAAGACTACGAATGTTTTTGCGAAGTTGTATAGGATCTTGAGGTACTGTAATGGCATGTTGGTTTACAATACAGAAATAGCAATCGTGTTCGTTTTGAAGCTCTGTAAATTGCTTCATAGCCCCTAAATAGTTTCCAAGTGTAATCGTTCCGCTTGGCTGAATACCAGAAAAGATAACTGACATAATTATTTCCTCCTAAATTTGAATGCGTGATAGGGAAGAGAAGGCAAACAAAAAAGCCCATTCATCCCAAAAAACTATAGGGACGAATGGACCGCGGTACCACCCTAATTATTTCACTACTGTGAAATCTCTCTAATCCATAGTAACGTCTGGATATAACGCCAAGGCCTACTACTTTCGGTTCGGTTTGGTGCTCAAAAGCCCATTCCACATTGTACAATTACTTGTTCACACCAGCCACAAGCTCTCTGAAATTGTTTCAATATGTACTCTTCTTTATCATCGCATACATATAAATTTATTTATTGTTAACTGAGCTCTTTTAATATGAAAGAACTAAAGTTTTATAACAAAATGTTTTGCTGATAATTATATCATATGGGATAGTGTTTGCAAACTACATCAAAATAGTAAAGCTAATGAGAGTCGAGAACGCTCCGAGTATGATACCTGTAATACAAATAGGATATGTCCATTTGAATGAATATGTTTTATAAATATGTTCTTTCTTATTCACCGGTTCCTCGGATTCTTCAATTAACGAGTCTATTTTTTTGTTCGTGCCAAATACTCTCTGGAAAGCGTAAAGAGTTACATTGAAAAATCCATTTTGAAATATGAATAAAAAACCACCTATCAGAATAAAAAATAGCGCGATATAAAACGAGATGTTGACAAAGTTCAACAAAAATTGAGATGAAATGAGGAATGCACCAATACTAGAAGCAATCATCGCTATAAAAATTAGTATACAAGTATGAAAAAAAACTTTATTCAAAATATTCCCCTCCGTCAAAATATTACTAGAATTATTATACTATAAAAGCTATAATAAGTACTAGGATTAATTTTTTGAAAATTATACGCAATTAAAGGTCTGATTTTAAGATGATGGTAGCAATGTTAATGTATCCCTTTACGAAAAATTAAAAATATAAATATTTTATTAAAAATTTTAACAAAAAAACAAAAAACTATATTCACAATTGTTATATTATATGTATAATGAAAATTGTAGAAACTTGGAGATTATTCTTTCAATTCTACTTTTTAACAAGTGAGGGTACAGGAAGTGCAATTAGGGGAGGCAACACAACATGAAGAAAAAGATACCGTTATTACTTGCATCAACTTTAACTGCAAGTATGTTGCTTGGCGCGTGTAGCTACCAAAAAGATGACGCAAAAGCAAAAGGGAAAGAGAACGCTACGAGTAGTAGTAACGGAAAACAGATTCTTAATTTAACAGAGTTATCTGAAATTCCGTCAATGGATGCATCATTAGCATCTGACTCTTCATCTTCTACAGCATTAAATAATACGATGGAAGGTTTATATCGTATTGGCAAAGATCAAAAGAGAATGCCTGGCGTTGCAGAAGATGTCGAAAAGCTAGATGATGGGAAGAAATACATATTTAAATTAAGAAAAGATGCGAAATGGTCAAATGGGGAACCTGTAACAGCTAAAGACTTTGTGTATTCATGGAAAAGAGCCGTAAATCCAGATACAAAAGCAACGTATTCGTACATTATGTTCGATATTAAAAATGCAGAGAAAATTCATAAAAAAGAATTACCTGCTGACCAATTAGGTGTAAAAGCGATTGATGATTATACATTAGAAGTGGAATTAGACAATCCCGTTCCTTACTTTATCGATTTAACAGTTTATCCAGTATTTTACCCGCTAAATGAAAACTTTGTAAAAGCACAAGGTGATAAGTTTGGTTTAGAGGCAAATACAACATTATATAACGGTCCATTCGTTATGAGTGATTGGAAACATGAACAAAGTTTCCAATTCAAGAAGAATCCTTCATATTGGGATAATAAAACGGTTAAAATCGAAGAAATCAACTTTAATATTGTAAAAAATACAGCAACTGATGTAAATTTATATGAGACAAACGCGATTGATCGTGCGGCTTTAACGTCTGAATTTGTTGATAAGTTTAGACAAAGCCCAGAGTTCCAAACAAGAAAAGAAGCAGGGGTTGCTTACTTAAGATTTAATCAAAGTAATCAGTACTTAAGTAATAAAAACTTAAGAAAAGCAATTTCAATGTCCTTTGACCGTGATAACATTGCGAAAGTTATTTTAAATAACGGTGCAATTGGAGCTTACGGATTTGTTGGAAAAGATTTCGCTGAAGGTCCGAATAAAAAAGATTTCCGAGCTGAAAATGGAAAGCTAGTTGAAACAAATCCAAAAGAAGCGAAAAAGCTTTGGGAAACAGCGAAGAAAGAGCTTGGAACTGATAAAATCGAACTAGAATTCTTAAACTTTGATAATGAAGATGCTAAAAAAGTTGGTGAATTCTTAAAAGGTGAGATAGAAAAGAACTTACCAGGTTTATCAATTAAAATTAAACAGCAACCATTCGCACAAAAAAATAAATTAGAAGATTCTCAGCAATATGATATTGCGTTTGGTATTTGGGGACCAGATTTTCCAGATCCAATCTCATATTTAGATATGTTTGTTACGAATGGTTCTCAAAATAAAACAGGGTATTCTAATCAGAAGTATGATGAGTTAATCCTAAAAGCTAAAACAGATACAAAAGATTTACAAGCTCGCTGGAACAACCTTCTAGAAGTAGAGAAGATGTTAATTAAAGAGGATGCAGTTATCACTCCAATCTTCCAAAAAGGTTCAGCGTATGTAGTAAAAGGTGCCGTAAAAGATATTATCCCAATTAACTATGGTGG